>ASRJ01000040.1_pt1 | contig 52189 bp, 51 predicted proteins | sample 714228 | NCBI WGS metagenome assembly ASRJ01 (sample SAMN02954266, study PRJNA200717) | food metagenome | biome: terrestrial; feature: Turkish kefir grains; material: grain; isolation source: kefir grains from a family living in the Northwest region of Turkey and... | place: Turkey
ATAAAAGCAAAAATAAATTGCTCAGTAATCACTTGTATAATACTTGATTTTTGGTAGAAAAAAAGATCAGAACTTCCAAAATTAGGAGATTCTGATCTTCAGTTTTTTTAGTATTGTTCTTCGACTAATGCAGAATCAATTACTTGATTAAGATTAGTTTCTTTATTTATCTCATCCTTTTCATTAGCTACTTCAAAATCCTTCTTACATGGATTTAAATAGTAACCAACTTTAGCGAGATAAGTCTTAAACAAAAATTCAGATGCATTAGCATCCCTACCTTTAAGCAATTGTTCTTGGATTTGCTTGTTCTGGTCTAAATCAGTGTTCAACGTTTCAGCAAAGCTCTCAATGTCTTTACCTACTAGTTGAGGCAATTTGCCCAATTTAGGATCATAAGCATAAATATCCTGCTTTTGATTCCATTCAAGTCCAGGAATAATTTCTCTTTTTCTGAGGATTAACTTATCAGAGTTATTCTTTATCACTGCTACAGCATGTAATAATGTATCTGGATAAGTATCACACATAGCTTCTTCTGATGAAGGCAACTTGGTCAAATTCAGCAATCTATCTGATAATTCCTTACCTGCAGCAAGCAATTTCTCAGGTAAATTAGAATGCTTTAAATCAGCTATTGCTTCCATATTGTAGCGATCAAGAGGGAAAATCGTCAGCTCTAAATTCATCGTAAATTCATTATTGATGGTCAAAGCATACCGTCCTCCTCTTTTTTGACTATTTCTAATCATTTCCTTGATGTTTTTATCGTCAGCAAAACTTTCATCACTTAAGTCTACCTTATCAAAGTCAATGTAATCAGCACTAAAATATTTCATTTTAGGCAATGCTACTTCACTGATAGCATTAGCTTGTTCAGCCTGTACATACATTTTGTCCTGCGGACAAATATCCTTAGTCTTAATTTGCCCCTTCATAATTGAATCTTCTAACATACTCGCACCTTTCCTTTACTTATCACTTGCAAGAACTACAGCTTGTTCAAGCTTGTGTTCCGTATCTTTCATAACTACTTGCTCGTAGAATTTATTAATGATGCAATACAATTTACTGTTTAAATATGGATCAGCAAATTGAGCTGGATCTGCTGGATTTTGACCTCTTACTAAACGAGACATATAATCTGAAAATTTAGTATGCGTATCATAATATCCAGCTTTACCGCAGCCGACTTCATCATTTAACTTACTAATATCATCAATGGTTAAATTGATGTTTTTTAATTTTTGATTTTTAAGATCAGAGTATAGCTTATCGACCTTTTGCTTAATGTATGGCTTAACTAATTGGGATGCATTTTTCGCATCTAATTCCCAATCTTGTAGAACTAAACCATTTTTATCTGCATTTTCTCGTGCTTTTTGGTCTTGGCAAAGAGCAACTAAATAGTTGAATCCAACATTTCGAGGATCTTCCTTCAATTTAGTACGATAAAAGCTACTAATTTCGTCCTTTATTTCATTCATCTGCTCCAACTTAGACAAGTCATCGTGCTTATACAGTGGTAACTTATGACTAAGTTGCTCAGAGACGCTGTGACGTATCTGCAATAAAACGGAATGGATAAAATTTAAAGTAACATCGTCACTCGACATCTGTATACTTATTGGAAACTCTTCAAAACTTACTGGATCATAGAAGTTAACTTTTACTTCTCCGTAAGTATTATCGTAAAATGGTTCAACTTTATCAGGCTGGCCTTCATCGCCAAGATGATATTCCTGACCTAATGTCTTTAAGAACTCAATAATTAAACTCTTCCTTTGTTCGAATTGCTTGTCCCAAAATTCATCATCATCGAGTTCAGCTAAATTTAATGCTTGACCGTTAAATTTTCCTATTAAGTTAATATCATCAATCAATGGATGAAAGCCATCGTTTAAAACTAGATTCCATTGTGGCTTATTATTTGAATTGTAGCCTTGGAAATAATTAAACTCTGAGCCATTATCTTTAAGAAAATTCAGATATTGTGGGATATTTTTAAAAGTATTAATTCTTAGTTCTTCACCACGATCACGATGATAAGCAGATACATGTAATCTGTTATCATCATACAGGCGCTTCTGCTCATCCTTCGATAGTTTCTTAAAACTATCGTTTAATGTGGCATTCCAACCGTATCTTAAGATAAGTTCGCTTGGATCTAGATTTTGCCCTATAACTTCAAGCTCACCTAAATTAATCAACTTACGAGCCTTATCAAAAGTTTGATAGTGATTAACCAAGATTCGACCTGTGTAAGCCAAATAGCCGTCTGCATAGCCATAAATCATACCGATTTTGCCGTTTCTTAAAACTGTTGCAATAGTAAATCCTGTAGTCATAATCAATTTCTCCTTTATTTTCTTAAAATAAAAAAGCATTAAAAAATGCTTTCCAATCTCTTATTTTTAAGCAATTAGTTTCTAGGGCTTATGTAATACCAAATAAATGGCTGTCCATCCGCATCAAAGATAGTGCATGAATTGTAGTCAAGCCTACGATGCTTTTCTACATTTACTTTTTCATAAGCAGCTACAGTATCTTCATCTGCAAATTTCTCTCGAATGATATATTCAGAGCTGTCTTCCATTTCGCATTTTGCATCCCAATGACTATCGAATAGTCTGGAATCAGTGGATTCCATTCCACTAGGCAAAATTTCACGGTAAATTAAAATCCAGTTACCTTTCTTAACATTTTTGTTCAATTTGACTTCTTGAGTCTTACTCATAATAATTAATTACCTCTCAAAATATTTTAGTTAAATTTCTTTAAAATTAATTTCAATGCCTTTTACTAGAGCATCATCAATACCTTTAGCCTTAGACAAATCCCAATTAGCAAAGCGAACTTTATAACCATGCTGCTTTAACATCTTTAACAGTTTGCGGTAATTATCTTTAACTTGCTGATTCTCTTGAAAGTCCATGTCATAAGCAGTAGTAACCGAAGTTACATTAAGCTTCTTAAGCATTGGTAAAAAGTGTGAGTACTGACTTACACCGCCAACTGCCAAAAAGTCTCTGCCAATAACATCAAGTTGCTGCTGATTAAACCGCATAGGCAAATAATCAGTAGCGATAATTGCTTTCAAGCCACCTTCAGTCAACCAAACTGCTTTAGGCTTTTTAGAATAAGCCTTAATTTGTTCAAGTTCAGTTGTTTTACCAGTATTAGGATCAACTTTAGTAGGATCTAATCGAGCAATTTCTGGATTATATACGACAGAAACTGGTGATTGACTTTTAGCACCATCTTTTTGCTTAGCAGATGATACCCAAAAGTATTTACCACCCTTTTGCATTTTAAAAGCATATTTCATGCCAGCATAATCCAAATTTACTACGTCTTGATCTACAGGCACTTCACCTTCAGCAATTACAGTAGCGTCCTTCTTCCCAATAGCAGAGTAAAGTAAGACTTTGTATTTGCGTGTGTAACTATTAAAGTCTACCTTTAGCTTGCCACCAAGTACCGATGACTTAATGACCTTCTTTAACATGATCAACACGTGATTGCATCCCAATGATTTGATTATATTCATTGTAAAATGGCACTAGCATTCCAAAAACTTTAGGAGCAAATTTAGGTATTTGATAAGTCTTACCGTTGTATGGGTATTCAACATTATAAAAACCTGGTACTCCAAACCAATAATCATGAGTAAACTTAGGATTACCGGTTTCTATTTTTAGATTATCCAACATGCCATTCCATAAACTAATAATCTTTACTGGACGGCCGTCTCTGCTAGGCTCAATCTTAGCTTGGCTAAAGTAGTCGACAACATTCCCATCTTTATCTTTTTTAGTCGGGTAATACGTACCAAAAGCACGTTTACCACGAAGATTAATCATTTCATCAGTCATGCCTCTTTTATGCAGATTTTCACGATGCTTATCGCATAATGGATAACACAGCATAACAGCACGATAAAACATATCCAGGATCTCAGGCTTAGCCTTAGGGTGTGTAATTAGCGGCTTCTGCTTACTTACATCGAAAGACACTTTAAAGTTCTTATCCAAGTAATACATATAACCGCCAGTAGCTTGGAATGGATGATTATTGGCCTGTCTTTGACATACTACTTTAGTACCAGTGACATTAATCATGCACCAGTGAGTACCACCACAGATAGGACAATGGGCACCATAGAATTCCAGCCAATAAACGGGATGCTTGGGATCTTTGTAATCCGTATCAATCATGTCCGTTTCTCTTAAAGCACCACCAAGTTTTTCTTCAAGCTCAGCGTACTTACTTTGTAAATTTTGCATAACAATAATTCCTCCCAATTAAATAATTAGTAATCAACTCTTCTTGGCTTAGTTAGATGATGAAGCCAGCTATGAAAGCCAACTTTTCGTGTACTAAGCGTATGTTTACAAATAACTTCTGTCCCTTCTGAATTAATCAGACAGTCATCTTTACTGCCACAAAGCGGACAACGAGAAAGCAAAAACCAGGTTTGTTCCTCTTCTCTTTTTTTCCGACCATAAGACGTTACTGTTTTATGATCATTTGATTCTTCTGAATACTTAAACAATACTTGTTTAGACAACATAGCAGCTCCTTAATTAACAAAACAAAAAAAGGGCTTTAAGTAATAAAAATCACTTAAAGCCTTTTAATTTACTATTTGAATTGAACAATAATTTAACCGTAAAACGATTAGATAAACAATATCTCAGCTAAACAACTAGCTTACAACCAAATTATTACCAACAATGGCAATAACGTTAATCAAAATGAATTAATCAATATTCATTTCAATTATGATTATAGCATGTTTAGTCTGATGTCATGGAGAACTACTATTAAAGCCAAATCTTCAATAAACAAATTACTACAATTACACCAATAATAACTGATGGCCAAAAGACAATCTGCTTTAAACTAAGACTACTATAAATTTTAGCGGACTTAGGCTGAGATTTAACAACTTTATAGCGAACATGCTTCTGTGAGATTTTAGGAGAGACTTTATTAGTCAATTCCGTATTTTCTAAATTCTTTTTAGTAGCTGGCATACTACCTACAAATTCACCAACTGCTACTGTTCTATGTTGACCATAACCATATTGATTAACGTTGAAATCAGAACAAGTGATAAGGGTAACTGTTTTCTTACCAGGGATGTTATTCTCAACTTCTACTTGCTTAGGAGTAATGTCATAGCGCATATTAGTTTCAACATATTCATAAATTTTGTGCATGTCTGTAAAATAAATTTTATCTCCGGCTCGTGTTAAATGTAGATTATCTAAAACGGCAGGGCCATAATTTCCCATATAATGGCCGGCAACTACATAATTATTTGTTCCGCCCATTACTCTATTGGGAACAACGGTACAAACACCGTAAGACAGATTCTGCAATTGAGCGCCATAGCCTTGAAACAAAGGATTATGGATATCTGCAGCAGGAATTGACATTCGTCCAATTGCCCCGGCTGGAGTTTTACGTGCATCCCATAATTGGCGAGTATCTACGTCTGTTGTCTTAGATGCATCATAAGTAGTCTTTACCTTACGATTCTTATCAGCTTGTTTTGCTGTTAAGTTTTCAGATGCTCGCTCCCCATTATCACGCAACATGTAAGCTCTCCCTACCTTGTTGTTGAAGAAAAAGAGCGACAAACCAGCAACAAGCAAGATAGTACCTACAATCACGTAAAGCGAATCAAATATTTTGGTACTAACGCTTTTTCTTTCTTTTTGTTTTCTCATTGAACTTTCTGCCCTTTCTATGAGAATCTTCTATATGACTATTTGGCTTTTCAGAATCTTGCTTATCTTTCTCCTCTTTCATTAACCACTTAGCAGAATTAGGATGAGTTGCAATGTAATCTAACTTATACTTATCTGAAAATGACCAAATCATACGAATTAACCAAATCATACCAATAGAAACAATTACGATGGCAAAAGCTAATATGGCGGCCAAAAGCTCCAAGAGCCACTGTTTAGTAAAATCCCAATAAAAGAAAAATACTAAAATGCAAACACCTTGAATTAACAACATAACTTGTTGACTGGTTCTTAGCATAGAATCCCACTCATGTGAGTATAATTTTTGTTTGAATTTCTGCTTTAACTTCATTTTGCTTTCTTTATTCACTGTTCACTAATTCTAGTTTCCAAATAACCATTTAAATGTAAATGCACCGCACATTATCAAGCCCATAATTAAGCCAGCGCCAAACATAATTAAGCCATTAGTTACAATGGCAACAAAAAGTTTTTTTCTTTTTTCATGGTGCTATCACCTCAGTGAATAAAACAGCTAGTCCTGAACCTACAATGACCCAAAGCATTGTTGTATATGCTGTCCTAGCCTTTCGTTTATAAGTTTCTTGGCCTGTCATTGTATAAACCTGTAAATAAACGGTGCCAAAAGCATAAAGAATTATTGATCCGGACATTGAAACAAACTGACCAATAAGCATTACTGCAAAGGCTGTCAAACGGCCACCAGATAAATTTGGTGAAGATGCCATAGCTGTAACAAACAAATGTACTGAACATAAGAAAGCCATAGATACTAACTAAAACACCTACACCCTTTCGCCGTGCTTCAACCTGAATTACCAATATTCGAATAGATCATATAGCCCATACCAATTAAAAGCATGAGAACTAGGATAACATCACCAATTCTGATCAATCCGCCCCAAACCTGTGAAAAACCGGTATTAAGGATATGAAACCCATTACTACCCTTTTCACTAAAGTAATTATTTAATTGCGAGTTATTCTGATCTTTTACATATTGGCCAATATCATCTGCCAGCCAAATAAAATTTTCCAACTTACTTCACCATCTTCATGAATTTATCATGACTAAGAAAATACCCATTATGATCGCTTAGATCAAAATAATGAATAACCTTGCCGTCAGTATCGGCATTTCTCAGTGGCAGTGGCATAGCTATTGCGGAAGCTTTTGGTTTTACTGCTAGTGGCTCTAAATCAAGTCTTAGCATTTCCGTCTTTTTTTCTTCTTTCTCCAGAACAATATGTTTAATCCTAGCCTTACCGTTACTTTGCTCTGCTACAGATTGAACCATTGCAACGATTTGATCTTTAGGTAAATAAGAATTGAAATTATGTGTTAAGGAGTACTGATCAAAGTTGACTACCCACTGATCTTTAAATGGACTTAAAGTCACAACTATATCTTGCAACCAAGCTTCAGATAATTGTGATAATGAATAATTTGAAACAATATGATTGAAAACATTCTGCCAAGTAATCACAGAATTGTCAGTACTCATATTCATAAAATTCTTAACGGGAACGTTCTTATCTTGGGGTGCAGTTAATCCAAACCTACATTTAAATTGACGATTATGTGTCATAAATAACTCCAAGTTATCTATCTGAGCCAAACTCGTCGTCGCCAAAATAGGTACAGTTTGACTTAACACATGATCAATTTGTTCAATTTCAAAGTGATCTTTTTTGTTGCTATGATATATTAAGCTCTCTGATGGATAAATCGTGCCATGCTTAAAGAGCAAGCGATTACGTTTACTTAAGTCAAAGAATAACCTAGCACTGGCTCGATGAGAATTCTCAGGATTCTCGTAGAGTTTAATTATGCCCATCAGACTTACTAATATTTCTGATTCAAAGGGATGCTGATAAGAATCATATTGGTCATTTGAAGAATAATCAGAAATAATTTGAATTGATCTTAGCCGATGACGAAACAATTGAATTGATAAACCAGTTGCTGGTCTTTCAATAATCTCGCTTCGCTCAGCTTCCATAGTTTGATTCAAGATTGAACTAAGCAAATTGTCATTAGAAATAGCATATTTAACATTATTCGCCTTAAATCGACAAGTAACTTTGATACTGTCATAAACAATGCCTAGCATATCAATATCAGCATTAATAATTATACGAGATAAAAATACTTTCTGATATGTCATTAAATATGCCGAAACCATATTAGAAAGAATAAAACTAATTGAGCTAGTTAAATCTGAAGTTATTTCAGTCGTAGGAACATCACTTGAAAAAGTACCTTCGATGAACGACTTTTCATCAAAGACATTATAGACAAGTTTAATATGTACTGGAGCGTGTTTAGTCTCCGAAATATATCTTTTTAACGCAGACAAAGCAAGTGGAATTGATTTAAGCTTTGTTGCAAATTGGTTACATACCATTTATTAAACACATCCTTATATGTGTAGAAAAAAAGAGACGTTATTTTGAATAACGTCTCTTTGTAAAATAAGATTATAGTTAATTATGACTTCTCACTTGAGCTTCTTTCCACATTTTGAAAGCTTTCGGCCCACGTTCGGCAAGAATATCATACTTATCATCTTTCCAAGTCGGAAAATGATTTTTCTTAAATCGCTGCCACTCGGAATTATTGATGTTGAAATACTTGCGGATTTGAGAATCAGAAAAGTCTTCTGATTGAAGCAAGATGTAGACCCATTCATAATAACCACCTTTGGGATTACGAATGTCCGTTTTATTTTTAAACCAGTAACTAATGTTACCCTGTTCGCTGAACAATACCTTGTAGTTATGTACATCTTTGCCCGAAACGCCAGCGACTTCTCTATTTTCGCTTTCTCTAATTGCCCTTTCACGGCAACGTAATACGGAACATAGAGCGCAGCCAACTAAGCACTTCTTCTTATGCTCGGCAAAAGTTTCATCGCCAAACACACGTGTTTGAAGTAAGTTGCGTTCCATCTCTGCTGATGGTAAGTCATAATGTTCTGTAGTCATATCTCTTTTACCCCTTTTTGCAATAAAAAGCGGGTACTTTTCTTTGAAAAAAACCTAAAAGAACTCTTATTCAGAGTTCATTATCATTTTAATCTCAAGCAGAGTGACTGTCAAATTATATTTCTCATAAAGTCTTAATAAAAGACACGTTACTTAACTTCCATGATTTTTTTATTATCATATCGAAGTTCAATATTTTTATATGTTTTTAGTACTTTCAAACTACCAAATTTCATATTAATTTGAGTTGGCGAATCTGATGAAACCTTGGTGGGTTCAACATCTTTTGGAATTTCAATATCACCATCAGTACCATCCTTATCAATACCAACTAGGCTGTATTTGGTTCGTTCTGATCTTAAAGCAAAAATATCATTTAAATCTACAGTACATTTAAAGGTACGATCCTTAAAATTAAGTACTGGCTTCGACCAATTTATGCTACCTTTAGCATACTGATTAGGAGTAAGTGAAAATGCTGTAGAAATATCTTTTGCATCAGTAATAACTGATTCAATCGGATAATATGAATTTTTAGTAGAAAAGAAATTGCTACTTGTGCCAGAATCATCTGATTGTTTTAATCTCATAGTAAACGGAGCTTGCGTCATGCTTGGCTTACCCTCTAACGGCACAGTAATAATCTCAAATTTACCATGCGGTAAACATAAATAGTAATTTCGATAAGCCGGATCAACTTGTAATTCATCACCTGTCTTATTGACTAACTCAATATCTGAAAATGGTATTGCAATGTCAGTATTAGTCTGGTTGTATGCCTGCAAGATAATATTTTGCGGGTCTTTTTTATTTATCAAGACCCACATACGAAACTTATCATAATCAGAATCTTGAAACTGATCTTTTAATGAAGGAATATCTTCTCCTTGTTGCTTAGCATTATGGACTTGTTGCATGTATTGTTTAATATCAGTGTAGTAATCTCCAACTTGTTTCATGTTAGTAGTCAGGTCACTCTTAGTTTTTTCTTGATCAAATGAAGCATTCATTGTAGTGGCTTTCCTAGTTTTTCCATTATCCATTGTGTAAGTAAGATGTACTAGCCGTAACTGCTTTTTAGTTAAGTTTGTACCAAGATAAAAAGATAGTGAATCATTAAATGTAGAACCTGAATCCAATTGTTCATGAAAATCAGCAGGAGTATTAGGCACACTAAACGGTTTAAAAGTATGTCCTTGAATATGCAAAGCAAAGTTTCGAGATGAAACAACAGTTGAATTAGTACCCGTATTTCTAAGCAAAACAGGCATTGTAATTAACCCTGCTGATTGTGATAATTGCCCCTGACGTAATGAGACATCAACAGTTGGCTGCTGGTGTTCATCACTACCACTAACATTAGGCGTAGCTTCTTGACTAGCACAAGCACTCAGAAGCATTGGAGCAGATAGCAATATGAAAAATGCAATTATTTTCTTATTAAATTTCATTTTATTGCCTCAAAATATCAGGGAAAATATACTGACGTAAGCCACCAGTTTTACGATCAGGTAAAAAGAATGCTTGCGGAAGGCCTTTTCTAGTAATTTCTAATCCAACTAGAAATAATGAAGGAAATGCAAATTTGCTAAGCTGTAAAAACTCATTAATTTGCTGCGCTCTCTCAATAGTCGGAGCATAAAAAGCCAATACATTTTGACCTGCCGGCAAATCATTTATCTGCACATTCAGATCTTGACCAGCTTTAGTAAATTTATTCCACTTTATCGTTGCATCTTTATAATAATTTAGGTTGTCATTATAAAGAGCTGGATAAAATACTAAATTCTTAGGCTTTCCTTGTGTTAACTCTAAATTAATTTGAAGTGAAGAAGGCAATAATACTTTCTTTTTATGTATATCTCCATGGAACATAGTTGTACTTGCTCTGTAAGCAGGTAGACTTACTAGGACTTGATAAACATCCAATGTTTCCCAAAATCTTAAATGGTATCTCCAATTTAAATTAAGAAAATCCTGCGGATGAAAATAATTCGAATTAGAGTAAAAAGTTTTTAAGAAACGATAGCCATTCCCTGTAAGTGTATAAACAGGTATATCCTTACCATCAATAGGATGATGATAAGTCCATCGCATAATTAAACCATTTCTAAATAATTTGTTTAAACAATGATCCAGATTTAGTTCATCAAGTAATTGTGGAAACATTCTAGCTTCACGTTTAAGCTGTAGCTTTTGAACGCTCTTAAACATAGCAATGAATTTTAACCAATATTCATCTTCAAAGTCCAGCTGTGTTAGGACATTATTATATTGATCAGCAATTTCATATTGACGAATTTGACGGACAGAATCTCTTAAATCAACATAACCTTTAATATAGAAATTCCGATGTATCTCGAAGTTTTCTTCGTCTTCTGGATTAATTAAAGAAGGTAACATTGCAGTGCCATTCTGTGGATTAACAAACTGACTATCTTTAATTGGTACAGGACGCATACTTAACTGTTGTTTATCATTTATAGTCTGCGACATGAATTTGCCTCCTTTACAGAATTACTGTTCGTGAGGATCTGGTACACGCACAACCCCGTGGGGGAATCTTTTAATCCATGCTCTACCAGTATGTGTCTTAGGATTAATTTTCTCTAAATGAACAATTACGGGAGTATGCTGTTGCGCATCAGCTACTGACGGCTTAATTGGTGAATTAGCACTTAGAATACCCTTGCACCACCAACCTGGAGCCACTTCAACAAAAATACCTTGAATTGGATGATAACGAACGATATAGCCTTTAAAATCAGCCCCTCGTTCAAATTTACTTTCTACATCTTTATCAGGAGACTCCAAAAATGGCAATCTAGTAGTTAATACCTGATACATTAATCCCTTCGGAACTGCTCTTCCTGCAGCCATATCCTGTTTAACGCCATCTTGATCTTCATACTTAGCTTTAATGATGTCAGTAATTCTAAAAGGAAACTTCATACCAATATAAGCTACTTTGTTTAATGGCTTAGTCCACGTTTGATAGTAGAAGTTCTTAGCAAGCATACCTAACTCTGCACCTTGATATTCAAACGAAATAAAACGGAAATCTGGAGTATCAATAACTTGAGTAACTTTACCGATTCTATCTTGACTCTTAACCGCTTCTGGGTCTTTAAGCATTGCTTGATAGAGTAAACCGTTAATCACAAATTCCGCTTGTTGAATTGAACCAAGAGCAATATATTGTTCATTACCCTCTTTGTCCTTTGTACCAGCGTCAAGAAAAGTAGTAATAGCAATCTTAACCCTTTGATCAATAAAATTATCAGGATGGCGATAATTTGAGCCTGCTTGACTTGCAAAGATATAAACTGGAGCATCATTTTCTTCTACACGCATTTTTAGTACGGGCATCACTAGGCCTTTTCTAACCTCGAAATCTGATACTTCCTCACCTACTGCCCATAACAAGTTGTCTGGCGTAAGTTCTTGGTTAATTTGACGTTTATATTCAGCAATAAATCCTTGTAACTCAAACGGAATTTTTTCTGCTTCATCAAGAAAGAATGGTGCTTTTGTTTTATTATCATCCATCAACTGATGTTGATTTTGAGCTAAAGTATTTAATGCATCAAAATTTTCATCTGCCATATTTTTCCCCTTTCATCTAAATAGTTCACTATCCACCTTACTAATTTGTACAAAAATATGGTCTAATTGCATAGAGCAACAAGGTTTTGAAAAAAGTAAAAAAAACTCTACTACTTTCGTTTTTAAGCAAAATTTTTTTGTAAGATATACTTGTCAATTCGATAAGGAATAAATAAAAAGTTAATTAACTTTCGTCATTAGCTATTTTTATTTTGTACTATAGATTTGATCATTAAATAAACAAAAGGAGAAACAAAATGAAAAAACAAAATGAAAAAACAAAATGAAAAAAAGTAGTAGCAAGTGCTGTTTTAACTATTGGATTAATTTCACCAATGGCTATGACAAATCAAAGCAGTAGTTTTCTTTTAGGAACAACTACCACTGTTCAAGCGGCCACCCGTAAAATTAGACTTACACATAATGCTTATATCTATAATCATCGTGGCCATAGAGTTGAAAAAAAAAGTGCTTCACAAGCACGCTACACATATTTACTTCTCAGTAAAGAAGATTCATGGTAAAAAATACTATAGAATTGGTCATAACAGATATATTAAGGCTGGTAATGCCAAAGTAGTCAAGAAACGTAGTAGAAAAATTATCAAGAAAACTACATCTACAGTTTCTAAATCAAACACTAGTGTAAATTCTACTTCTGCTAATACTAGTTCGTTAGGTTCACCTATTTTTAAGATTCATGTATTCGCAGGCGGTAATGATGTATACAAGAACGCATCTGATAATAGTTGGTTTGGAGCTAAAGATTTCAAAGATGGTATTTACAACGTCTATACATCCCAAAATGGTAAATACGAAATTGGTCAAAACTTATGGATTTCTGAAGATGCTGGTGAAAAGGTAGATGGTACTGATACTACAAATATTTCTTCAGTCAATAACTCATCTACTAGTTCAAAGAAAGTAGCAAGCTCTAAAAAGAAGCACTCAGGCAGTATAAATCAAGACAAATTATATAACTCTCAGGATATTCAAAAAGTTAAAGAATATTTTGTAAAAGATGTTAATAATTGGCGTGAAAAACAAGGACTCAAACCTTTTACATTGGTAACTTCGGGTTGGTTAATTGATTAATAATTTAAAAGTTAAAAAAAGAGAGAATCAAAATTGATTCTCTCTTTTCTTATTATCTAATTTAGTAATTAAATTAGTCCATACCAGCAGTTTGATGACGACGAATATATTCAACTACTCCAAGTGCGGAAATTGATACAAGGCCTAAGGCAATTAGCTCAACAAAGATATTGCTCTTGGCATTACCAGTTTGTGGCAATGAGCCATTATCAGAACTAGTATTATTACTTTCTTGAACTGAAGGTACTGGTAAGGCACCAGTAGAAACTTGTTGCGGAGCATTAGATTGAGCTGGAGCAGAACTTGATGGAGTATTGTCATTATTTTGACTTTCATTTTCAACGGGTGCTACAGCCTTCTTTTGCTTCTTAACAGGCTTTGAAACCGGTTTAGTATTCTTAACAACATGACGTTTAACAGGCTTACGAGTTTGAACATGTGTTGCTGGAATTTGCTTTTGTGAGCTATTGCTATTATCAGTAACTACATTTGAACTATTATCAGAGTTGGTAGTTTCATTACCAGTAGAGGTTTGATTATTTGTCTCTGTATTATCAGAGTTGTTACTTTGATTATTATCAGAGCCATTATTTCCGGAATTATTACCTTGGTTATTATTAGATCCATTGTTGTCAGATCCGTTATTACCAGAGTTATTGCCTTGATTATTGTTGGATCCATTATTGCCAGAGTTATTATCTTGATTATTATTAGATCCATTGTTTCCGGAATTACCATTGTTCGAGCTACTATTGTTTGAACTACTGTTATTTCCGTTGTTATTGTTACCGTTATTATTATTTCCGTTGTTATTGTTATTGTTATTATTGTTGTTATTATTATTGTTATTTACAACAACAGTACCACCATGACCTCCACCTCTATGATGAACAATTACAGGAATAGTAGTATTTCTATGATAGTGGTCAATAACAATGGATTCACTGGCATCATTCAAGTCGGCATGTTCCATAAGAATTCTACCCTTATAGTACAAACTCTCAAATGCTACCAAGGTATGACCTACATATGGCATTCCATTAAACTTAAAGGTTAAGGTTACCGTACCATTAGTCATACGAGGTGTAAAACGAACAGTTGCCACAATAGGAACACCATTTTGAACAACCGGTAAGCCAGTTACTTGATCCATCAGCTTACCACGTAAAGTATATTGCTGGCCAGGAATTAAATAAGTATAACGAACTACATCTTCTGCAATATTCTGCGTCTTAGGATATACAAACTTTTGCGTATTGTAAGACAAGGTAGTATGCATTTGTGGATGAGTTACATGTAAGGTTTCACTCTGGTCATTAATGTCTCTATGATCAGTTAGGAAGTAACCGGTGTAATAAAGAGTTTCATATACTACCAAATCATGATCCCAATAATGGTGAGCATCAAATGTTACTGACGCATTAACTTCACCATTAGCATTTTCGGCAGTAAAAGTTTTACTAAATTCTACTTTTTTACCATTATTAAGAACTGCTTTACCTGATTGCTTATCCATCACAATTCCTTTAACAGTATATGTTTTACCAGGAATTAATTCCTTGTAATAAATAGTATCTGTTAAAGTTTCACCATCAGTTGGCTGCAATTGATTTCCATTTGTTTCAGCATTAATAGCCTTAGTATGAATTTCAGGTTTAGAAAAGTGAATAGTTTCATGCTTATCGTTAAGATCTTGGTGATCAACTGACCAGTGATTTGGCTTATCAGCACGTTCAGCATGACTAAATACAACAACGTCTTTGCCTGCTAATGATGAAGCATCTGGGATCTTTAATTGTACTGAAACATTGTCTTCAATACCATCATCATTCTTATCATTATTAGGTGAGCCAATAGTCTTTTCAACCTCAATTTGCTTACCATCAATAGTGATAGGTTGACCAGTTGCTTTATCTACTAACCAAGCTTTGACATTATATTTAACAGTACCTACTAAGTGAGCCAAGCGTAATTGTTCATTAATTACAACAGGTCCTTTAATTGGTTGAGCAAACTTGCTGTTATCTTCCAAATTAGTAGCTTCAGAAGTTAAATGCAAGTGCTTATGGTTGTTAATTGGCCCTTGTACAGTCAAGTGGTAAGCCCAAACTTCATTTTCACCATCTTTAGTTTTCGTAACTTTAGCATTTTGTTGCAAGTTAGGAAGAGTTAAATCAATATGAACCGGAGTTGGATCAACATCTAAGTTTTTACCAGTTGAATGTTCAATAGCAATATAATGGTGGAAATCAGATTGTGGTAATACGCCACTCTTGGCAACACCATTCTTATCTGTAGTAATAGTACCTACAAACTTGCCTTTATCCCAACCTGAATCATCAGTACATTGATAAATATCAAATTTAGCTTCAAGAACCTTATCGTTTTCATCATCAACCTTATTAATATCAAATTGAGCATAATTTACTTTTTCATGGTGAGTTGTATCATGATGTGTTGTCTTTTCTGGAGTACTCCAATCATAAGTCTTTTTAGCTGTACCGTGTTTAACAGCCATCAAAGCAACACCATTTTGGTGAACATTATCCCCTGAATAGTAAACCGCAGCAACAGTATTATATGCTGGAACCTCAGCAGTAATTGTACCAGTATTAGATCCCGTTTTTAAAGTAGCCGTGAAATTAGTAGCCGTTTTAATTTGTTTAGTATGTGCTGCTCCACCTTGTTTTACTGTTAAGTCCTTCAGCTTAATCGACATATTACGTGGCTTTTTAATAAGCTTCTTGTTTTCATGAACATCAGCAATTAAATGTCTAGTGCGAGCACCTTTAGCAGCTTTGGTACCTACTTGGTGAATTGATAAAGTAGTTGTACCATCACCACGATATGTAGCATCCTTATAATGTTTCATAATGTAGTTATAACAAGCTTCAGCATGCTTACCACCAGCAGTTTTGTTAAAAGTAACAGTACCAATACTGCCCGCTACTTTCCAAACTGCACATTGTGTACCAAATTCAAAAGCTTTTGGATCAGCAGGCATACCTTTTCCAAGTTTAGCTGCCATTGTTTTAGAACTGTTAGCTCCAAAACCACATCTTAATACGGCACGAACATTACCATTATCATAATGATTAAATTGTTCCTTTTCACCGATATTTGGAGTATATTTCATTGGCTGCAAGCAATAGAATCTCAAATCATGATCCCCATGCCAGCCTTCATGAACTGTATCTTGTTTGCCACTTGGTGTTGTAACAGTACCATAATATCCTTGACCCATTGAGTGGTCTCTGACGATAGAACTCATTGGAACTTTATCCAAGTGTTTAATAGCAAACGCTTTTTGAGTAGTTCCAAGGAACATTGGTAAAGCCATCGTGATTGCAGACAAGAATTTTAATCCTTTATGTTGTTCTTCAACTAAAGAATTTTGATAGTCTTGAACTTTTTTCATGGACTTTCCTTATTCTCCTTTTCTTAAAAAGATTAACGGCAGTAGCCCCAACATGACTGCCAACATGTTTTAAGCGATAAGTTTTGCAACTCATCGTAATTGATAATAAACGTTACCTTTTAAAAAAAGTTTATTTGTAAAAACAATTAAAAAAACAGAAATAACTTACTAAATAAGATAAAATTTAACAAATTTGGTTATAGCCTTAATATTGTTTAGATTGATCTTGCACTAATATAAAAAAATTTTGTTTTATTTATATTTTTTATAGATTTTAAGTTGAAAAAACCTAAATAATGCACTACTATAAAGAAGAATTAAGTTTTAGATTTAATCATAGAAAGAGGTTCAAAGAAATGACCCAAAGTCAAAAAAATGTTATGTACGTTTCAAACGATTTAGGATACGGTGATGACAAAGGCAAATTTGGCGGTGTACGAATCAACCAGCCTACTGTTTTTGTCCGTATCTATGAAAGTCCAAGTTTTGAAAATGTCGACTGGAACTCAACCGATGAATTAGATGCTAGAGTAAAGTCAATTTTTAATTATCTGGATGTCTCAATTAAAGATAAAAGATATCTAACTACTGTTGCCGCAGCTAATTCTTTAAAAACTCTCACTACATTAAAGGATGATGCGCCAACAGGGAAAGCACACAGTGATGCTGCTCTAATCATTCCGCTCTCTTTAATTGCTGGTAGAGCAATTCAAGAAGCATATGCAGAAGCAAAAAAGAATGAAACTGAATTTGATCCAGACGAAGTAATTACAGTTAATGTTTATATGACTACTGCTCTTCCAATTACTGAAGCTGGAACTAAGGATAATGATATTAGGCCTGAATACAAGCAAAGATTCATGGCTCATCAACACTTAGTAACAGTTCATTCATTGGGTAAAGATATTCAAGTCAACATTAAGTTTAAAGATGCAACTATCTTTAAAGAAGGCGAAATTGTCGTTGTAATGGCAATACAACATGGCCCCGCTGATTTCCAAAAGAAATTAATTAATAAGGTTAAACATGTTAAATTGGCTGATGGACTTGTTTTTAATGATGATGCATTAGCAGAAGGATTAGTTAAAGATGCTGATAGCTTTATGGGAATTGACGCTGGACAACATACTGTAGATATTTCACTCTTTAACAATGGTTCAGTAAATGACTACAGTCAAAGTATCAATCAAAGTATGGGCGATGTTCTAGATGATGCATTTAATATTTATCAACAACAAAATCCTAATGGTACAAGTTTAACTACCAGCAAAGACTTTAATGATATTTGGTTAAAAGCTGTCGAACCTGAAAAAGCAGCTAAAAGTACTAAAGAACGTTTAGCAGCAATTACAGAAAGAATGTTAAAGAAAGATGTTATTGAAGCTGTAGATCAAAGTGTTGAACCGTTAATAAACCAAATCTTAACCAAGGTTCGTTACTTAATCAGCAAGAATCCAAAATTACAAATTATATTTATCTTTGGCGGAGCCTCTATTCCACTAGTCGAACAATATCACTTAGACCAAAGAATTCAGGATGAAATTAATGCTAAGAAGCTCCCTATTCCTGTCGTATGGGTTGGCAAAGAATATGCACAAAATATGAATGAAATGGCATTAGAGCTTTTTAGTGCAATGCAAAAAGCACGTCAAAAATAATTAGGAAGGAGTAGACGATGGGTCGTAAAAAAGAAAAAAGACTAGTAGGCTTCACTTTTAGTAGTAAAACTGAGCCAGACCTAGCAGATTGGCTTGATAAACAAGATAATAAAACTAAATCAATAAAATTTCTTATTAGGCTTGCCATTGCTAAGTATGGTTATCAGGACTTAGTTTCACTAGGTCTATTGCATACAACATTAGCTCTAGGTGAAAAAACAAATGAGAAAGCTACTTCAGCAGTAGAAATAGAAAACAATGATTCAGAATCTACCTCTAATCAAGTTAAAGCTGAAAAGAAGTCTACTGTGTCTGATACTAAACACACAACCGAAACAAACAGCACCAATACCTCACTTAATACCGAGAAAAAACCGATTGAAAAATCTGTATCTGACATTAACTCAGATAAGGAGAACAAAAAAGATCCATTTAATCAATTCGGTGTTTAATGTAAAAAGGCTAGAAACTATTTAATTTCTAGCCTTTTTTTCTACCCAAAATTCTACAGATCAGAGGAATCACCGTCCCACAACATCTTGTTAATATCTTCTGGCAATAATTGTGTTGTACTATGTTCCCTCTTTTTACTTATTTCTTGTCGAGTTTTATGTTTTACTGGTTCAACCTTTTTATCTTTTATTTGAGACTTTGAACTAGTTTTATGAATCTCAGTTTTAGCCTTGTTTCGGCTAACATTAGAATGCTGAATATGCTTATCTTCATTATCCGTCTTTGCCTCTTTGATTGACACTACATCATTCTTGATTCTTGGACTCATTGATGTTTTTAATTGCCAAATTAGCTAAAGCATCACTTAGATCAACATTGCCAAATTGCTTCTTAGCCAACAATAACGCCAAACGAACTGTTTTCGACTTATTTTTTTGATTCTGTAAATATGAAATTATTTCATCAAATTCTGCCGAGTTTTCTTGCAAAATATTAAACTTAAAATCAATATATTTACTTTTTCTTTTCAAAACCATCACTTCATGACTTTAGCCCGAACTACTAATCCATCAAGGTTTAGCGTTTGAGCATATTTTTTTCTGACCCAAAGAATATAGGGAGCATTAAATGGAAAAAGATTTTGAATTACACCCTTAAATCTATCATGAAAGTGATTTTTCAGGACGTTAGCACCGCCCCCGCACAAGACAATCATTCCAATTTGACCGTGTAAAGCCCTGTGAAAATCTCTAACTTGTTCAATGATTTGACGTTCTAAATTAGAGGTCTGCTCATCTAGAAAACTTTTATATACTTTACTTTCTTTGTCATTAGGTCCTTGATTTTTATTGGCTATTTTAATAAAAGTTTGTCTGTCCATAGGCGCAATAACTGGATATTTTTGTCTCAAGGCGTCAATAGCATTTTCTGCTGAAATACCCACCCCATTTAAAATACTCCGATTTTGATTAGGTACTCTTATCCCTTTATTAGTAACAGCAAAATCAATAGTGCCATCACCTATATCTATGATTAAGACATTACCTGCTTTTAGAATGTCTTCTCCTGTAAAATCAGATAGCGCATATTCTTCGACTAAATCATCAAAGATTTCGCCTTGACGATAATTTAACCTTTCTGGATCAAAAATCAAACCCGTAATTGCTGCGACGCCTTCTGGATCAACAAAGACCTTCTTAAATGATAAATCTACATGTACTAAGGTACTAAAATTATTAATGGTTACCTGATGATGATAGTCGGCAAATCTTTTAGCATACGACTGCTGCACACCTTTAATTTTAATCTCATCAATTGGTAAAGCTGTAGCAAACTTATCAACTACTACATTTAAATTAGCTGGAACATAATTATAATTCTCAAAAAATTTCGATAATGCATAATATGAAATTATACTAAATAAGCAAATCAAGCCAATATCAGATTCACTTTTACCCTCAGAAGATTTTACATTGTAATTAATTGGTTCAGTTCCAGATATTGAAGCTTGTGGCCCTACGAAATATCTTCCGTTATCTCGTATAGCTGGGCTCTGAATTTTAACGTCCATTTTATCTATGAAATTAGCTAATGTTGCTTTTACATTATCAATGTCATTAACATCAATGGCTTCAAGTTCTTTACCTGGTAGTACATCAGACATAATTGATGGAAAAATAAAGCGAGGATTATTGAGCTGAACTTTCATGAACCCATTACCACCATCAGAAGCATCAACCATGTGCAAAGTATTATTATCCGCCACGTCAAATTCACCCTTTCTGTTAACGCTATACCAAATTATAACGACATCTTGCCTCAAATTTGGTTTCATCTAAGTAAAAAGAAATTGAAGAATTTTTGCTGTTAAAATTGTTTCGAAACATGAGATCAAATTTAACAAAGGTGGTTAAAATTAATGCAAGTTCTATCACAAGAATTATTACAAAAATATCAAAATACTGGTGCCGCCTATGAAATCTTTCATAGCTATCACCCATTAGAGGATGCTAATAATAAATTAGTTTACAAGAAAACTGTGCCCGATAATTTAAAACAACATGTAGAAGAGCCAGTTCAACAACCCAATAATCCGCAAAATAATAATGGAACCCCAGCCACTGATCAAACACCACAAAATGAAAATTCATATGCTTACGGAAACGGTACACAACAACCAAATGCTAATGATCATGGCTCACACAGCAGTTTTGTCAAAATTCCACCTAGGAAGACTACACAAGAATCTTCAGTTCAAAATACTAGGACTAGTCAAGTACCAACAGAATACGACAGTCAGAACAGCACTGCGAATACTAATGATCAACCTCAATCCCATACTTTCACAATGCCTAACTTGAATGAAAATACAACTACTGATCAAACTGACCCTAACTTTCAAGAAGAGAATACAGTACCTCCTGAAACTGCAGTTAATGAGCAATCGCAACATTTTAGAGCCAATAATTATCAAGCACAGCCAACTAATGATCAACCTGATTATCCAGTCAAGGCAGAACAGACACAAGCCTCCCCTTCAGTTTCGCCAAATCGTCAGCTTCCAAATCAAGACCGCCAAGTTGATACTCGCCCACATAGCGTATTGGCCAAAGAAGTGGCCAAGAGCAATCGCATTAATACGATAAATGATGAAAATGCTGAATTGTATGAACAAATAGCTCATGTCTCACAAGAGCTAAATTGGATTCATAAAGTCAACTCGTTTGAACTGGCTTACAAAAAAGATTTACGCAACTTACCTATCCCTGCTTTACGAGTATTTAATATTGAAAACACTGAAGAAATGATCTTACCATTTAATGATGGTTCTTTATTGCATGATGTTTCAAGCATCACAATTACTAGAGATATGGTCATTATGCTCCTTTTCCGTAACAATACACCACTTAAGCTTGTACCAGAAAGTTGGTACAACAACGGTAACAATCGTGACATTCTAATAAAAAATGGTTTCAATTACTTTTATAAGAGTGTCGATGCAAAGCAATTAAAGGAAACACTGAAATTATTAAGTGTAAATTACTCTAGTACACCTGAATTTACTCAATTTATTTTAAAAACGATGCCCTTTGTTCCAATACAAAGTAACTAATTCAACAAAAAAGACTCCAATTTGGAGCCTTTTTTTTAGCTTAAAACTACTTATGTTAGTCATCAAAGTCTGTAAAATTATTGCTTTGATCATGAATCGCCTTGTCATAGTCTTTTTCTAACTGTTTAGGATCATCTGCATCTTCCCATGAATAAGAATCATTCTTTTGCTCCTCCATTTCATTCCAACTCTTTTTAATTAAATCGCTCAATTTATTAGGCAATAAATCAATATTTTGTTTCACTTGTTTAAGTTGATCTTGAACATCTTTAAGATCGACATTAATTTGACTTGTCTTATCAGACTTTCTTATTGAAGTTTCATTTGCATTTTTATTTACTACCTGACTTAATGAATTTACTTTGCTAGAGAGTAAAGAGACAGTAGCATTAAAGTCACTTGCAGTATTATCTATTTTATCTAGAACTTTCTGGGTAGCCTTAACTAACGACTTGGAATCAATTGATGCTATAGGCTTGGAAGAAACTTTAGATTGAATGTTTTGAAGATTGTTATTTTGTCGCTTCTTATCTTTATCAATAGTCTTTGAAATAATGTATTTCAGATCAAAAACATGTGTTGCCCAATGATACTTAGTTATATCATATTGGGTCAAGCAAAATTGCGATTTTATTAAGGTAAAATACATCCCCACATAAGTTACATATGGACTTACTGATAATAAACGATTAATATCTTTTAAAGAATAATCAGCTAATGCAGCGGTGTCTTTATAAGCTAGCCAAGCAAAAAATAAGGATTGATCTGGTATTTGTGCAGATGACAGCATATTTTCGGCTTTAGATGCAATAAAAGCTAATTCTGCTGGATCAGAACTTGCATATCGAGCGATACTAAAGGTATCTGCTTTTACCTTTAAGTAAGGCTGAACTAAGGCAAAAGAAACATCAGAATCAATATAAACTTCAATATGACTTTTAACACCATAAATGAACAATGCATAGAAATAGGTATTCTCTTTAAAAATTGACGCAGGCATAACGGTAATTTGTCCTGCAGTATTTAAAGAACTAATTTCTTTTTTACTTTTATTACTCCAAGCATTAGCTCCATGCAGCTTCCATAAGAAACTTAAAATATTTTCAGTGTAATCAGTGGCTTTAGCAAATGTCAAAATAGCCTTGTCAATTTTAGGCAAGGCCATTTTTTTATCAATTTTAACTTCAGTAATTAACTTAGCTAATTTATTTTTTGGTGCCTCAAACCATTTTCTTAAGATATTCAAGATACCACGATAAGACTTATCAGAAGCACAGTACATAATCCGCAAAAGTAGAGTTAATGAACCACGGCTAAATTGAACATTATGACTAAGACCCAAAGAAAAATAAGTATCAACTAATGTATTTAATTTTTGATTATCTCCAACTACTTCTGGAATTAATAAAAGTTCAGGGCGCTTAGTTTGATTACAAAACACAACATTGATATGTTTCTTTTCAGCACATTTATCTAAATCCGTAATGGAACTATCGTTTAAAATTAACAGTTTAGAATTTTTACCTAGCTTTAATCGTGAAGATATGGGACGATGATTCCAATCAATAGAAACCGGCGGTTCTAGTACAAATTGACGTATCGGCATTTATCTCTCACAGCCTTCCTAATAGTCTTCATCATCAGTATTACTAGTCATACCTGGTTGACTATTAAATGGATCACGATCATTAAATGGAACATCTGTATCCAATTTATCAGCCTTCAATTCATCACCTGCATTATCATTAGGCTCATCATCAGTAATTGGTCGATCCTGAAAACTTTTTAGCATTTGTTCAAGATCATCGCTTAAGCCATTTGCTTCTTGGTTTTCTTTAACTTTATGTTCCATTGACTGCACGTCATCAGTTTCATCAATAGAATTATGCAAATTAGCGACCTTAGCTTGTTGCTTATCAATGGCTGTAGTAATTCGAGCAATAATTTTATCTAAACTAGCTGGCATAAAATATGCTGCTAGTTTATTACGCTGTTCTTCTCTAAATTTCAGCATTTCATTTAGACGTTCAGGTTCAGTTAGCTGTGAATCATGCAAGATTTTATTAAACCCACTTTGCATGTCTAGCAATGCACTGTGCTTTAATTGACTAATTACCGCATTTTGACTATTTGCTTCATGCTCCTGTCTTCTACGATCATGGTTAGGAAAATCAACGAAATTATTCATACTTTCAGACATATTATTATCTTCTTTCTTATCATCACTATGAATTATTTCATCTTTATTATTAACTTGGCGATTTGCAGATAAATCATTATCTTTCAACTTGGATTGCTGTTTAGAGGATTGATTTTTGCTTTGGTCTGGTTTTGTAGCATTACCATTTTTGCTACTTTTGACTCTATCTGTGACTGCTACATTTGAAACTAAAGGATCATCATCATACTTTAAATCATTATCATTTCTGCCATTGCCAGAATTAGGCGATTTGTGTACAGACTTATCCAAAGCACGCATCCCTGCTGTTAAAGAAGATTCATCGTCTAAATCAAGATTGTCTTTGACAGTACTACCTACTTTATTAACTCTATTAGTTGATGTAGAGCCCTTAGTCTTTTTCGCCACAGGCTTGGTAACTTCTTCACTACTATTGTCTTCTGGATCAGTATCCAATAGTGCGTCAACTTTGCCCTCATCGTCAAATTGATCTTCATCCAATTTTTGCTTATGCCCACCAACGGTAGCATAAGCACCCGTTTCATTCCAATTATCAAAAGGATCTTGTTCTATGTCTTCAGGACTAGGGCCATCTTTATCAGTACCTAACGTACCCGCCTTGCCTGTAGATTGTTTTTTATTTTGATGTCTGAATCCTCCTGCTTTAGTGACCTTAGATTGCTTAGAATCAGAGTTTTCACTACCATTAGCAAAAGTTACTTTTGTTTTATCTGAGTCAGAATCTTCATCTGCAGTATTGCCACCCGAAAGCACATTGCCTTCACTATCAAGAATAGTTGGTAAAACATCATCACCAGATTTCATTTCTTGATCACTTGGCCACTGAATCATATATTGTTTGCTTTGAATCAAATCAATAATGTGCTTATCGGTATCACTATATTCTTGGCTGGAGTTCACCGTATCAGCAACCATTACTTCATAAGCATTCCTATCTTCTGGATCATCCATGTTGAAGTTTTTAGGGTCATTTTCGATTGCTTCACTAGTAATTCTACCAACTTGAATGCGATCAAAAATGTTAGTACCATGCTCACCTGGCGTTCTAATCGCCATAGTATATTTTTCCAACTTCATAATTTGGTTAGCTGTAATATTCGGCACTTTCTCAACCTTAGTAGAGATTCGACTACGATTCTGTGATTGATCAGCAGCCAAATCAATGTCTTGGTCATTGATAGATTCAACTGCTTCATCGTGTTCACCGAACAATGGCTCTAATAACTTAGCGTCATCAGGCCCTAAATCACCGAAAGTAGCTCTCGTTAGCAAAACAGACATTAATGTCTTTAAATAATCAGGACCAAAGGTTTGTGACAGTTGGGCTAATGATTGTGCCCCTAAATTAATTCCAGTGCCAAACTTACGAGCCTGGGCACAGAAATCTGTAAAACCGCTTGACTCATAGTCGGGGAACTCGTCCATATATAAGCCACGGAATGGGTCAACGTTAGCTGTACGTCTAAACGTAGCAGCTTGAAAAGTTAAGGAATACATTTGACCTAAGATACTTGCTAATGGGCCACCTAACGATTTCTTATCGGTATTACAAATAATGATACCGCCGTTTTTAAACCAATCATCGACATTAAAATCTGAGTTCTCACGGAACAAGACACGTCTTAATCCAATCTTTTTAGAAATATCCTGTAAAGTAGACTTAAGCCCGCCCACAAACTGGTCTTTAGTATCAACATAGACTGGATATCCCTTATACTTACCAGTTTGCTGAATCTTGGGGCCAGTCTTGTATTGCTCTGCAACAATGTAAGTTTGAAACCATTTAAGAGTTTCAACGGCAATATCATAGGTGTCCTTATAGTTGAAATATGTAGCCTTATCGTCTTTATCATTAGTTTTATTAAATTTCTCTTTTGCTTTATCTACTTCTACTCGTAGAATTTCTACATAGGCTTCAAGCTCAGTTCTTTTCTTGACGGTAACATAAACATCGAACATCATATCCATTAATTCACCAAAACTAGCTGGCTTATTTTCGATAACCGCAGTTAATTTAAGCAAATAAACATAATTCGCCATGTAAGACCGCTCTTCAATACTAAAGAAGTCTTTTGCTGATGCTTTTAAGCCGGAGAAAATATCAGTCAGGTTTTGGGATGCAGCGTCAACTGGCCCACTCAGTAACCCCAAAGAAGGTGTATTAGGATCTTCAGGATTAAAGTAGATAATCTTATCTTTAGGCACACCCTTAGCAAGACAGTCTTGGTATGCTGTCTCACACAAATCATTGGTAGGTTCAATTAAAGTAAATCCGTTAGTGTACATGCTTTGTTTTCCATATGGTGTATTCCAATCTTTTTCTTTAGAAACAATTGGATAGTCACGAATGTATTCCAAATAAGCATCAATGTCTTGATCAATTTGTGGTCTAAACCAGGATGAAGTTTTCCCCGCACCAATTGGCCCGATAGCAATTGAATTACGCTTACGTGCTTCTACGCTCTGAACTACCAAATCTCCAGTTTCCAGTGAAGTACCCAAAACCATATTTGCATAATGATCTTCTTCCTTCACCTGCTTGGCGTTTTTTCCAGAAAGCATTTGGTGTAATGGACGATAATGAAACTCATAGTTAGCCATCCACTCTCGGATTCTGGGTTCAAATTGTAAGACTAATCTTACAAAACGAGAATGAAGATAAAACATCGAAATTATTGCTACACCAACTAATAAAAGCCTAATTATCAAAGGAGAACCAGTTATTTGATCAATCATTTGAGTAGTGGTGCCTTTAACAGTAGGATGCAAACGAAGAAACTGCAAAAAAGGTATAGCAGTTAAAGAAATAGGCAATGCCAGGGATGCACCAACAATGTACGACAACTGCTTAAATCCTATTTGTAATTCATCCCACATTAGGTCAACACGTTCATCCTGCTTTTTGTCATCTCTTCGTGTTGTTAAAAGAATTAGAAACCAGTTAACAAAACAAGATGCTGGAGCGCTCAACGCTAAAATTAGCCAGCAAAATAATGTAAAAACGGAGAAATTAAGCGTTCCAAGTGGCAAAATAATTTGAAAAAGACAAATAACCCATATTACAGTGGGTGCTATCCATAACAGTGTTCTAAGCCACTCAAAAGTCTCTCTCGCTTTTTTTAATGAAATTCCATCTAAAACAGAAGTATATGTATTCAGCTTCTCTTCAATTTTTTGCTTAATTTCTTCGATCACTAAAAATCACATCCTAAAACAATCATTTTTAGTGTAAAAAAAAACGCCCTATTAGGGGCGTACTGCGAATATACTTGAAATTATTATGTTTGTTCAAGCTGATCTGAAATCTTAATTCACCTTAAAGTTGCTTAATAGCAAAGGATTTTAGAAAAGTGCCTTAGCAGTTTTACTATCAAAATGAATCTTTTTAAGAAACTCAGCTCTACGCTTTAAAGCTAGGCGATATTCTTTTGACATTTTAATATTTTTTCCTTTAGTTTCTGACATTATGATTACCTCCGTTTTTCACTCTACAGAAGAGTTTATCTCAAAGGTATGCTTAGAAACGAAAACTAAACAAAAAAATCAAAAAATTATCTTTTTAGAAAGTGGAGAAACGCTTTTCCTATCTGAAGCCAGCCGTTAGTTTGCTGTGGCTCAGTTAACGCATTGGTTGTTCCTACTTTTGCCTGTTGAAAAACATACAACAAAGCAAAAATAATTACTAAAATTAATAATAAGCCTATAAAAATCAGCCATACATTGTAATGTTTCTTCTGATTCATACCTTAAACTTAGATGATGCGTCAATATCAGCAGGATCTCGTAGAATCAAGCGAGCAGCCATCTGAGCTGTTACTATTGGACTTCTAGAATCTCCATTACCGAACCAGCCTTGAATTTTGCTTTGATTACCTTTCATCAAAGCTGCAGTTGTGGTTTCAGAACATCCAAGCGAAATTAACATTTGATAAATATCGGCCTTATACTTATCAAGCTCTTCAGTCATATTAATGTGGTTTCTGGCCATGTAAATATCCCTCTTCCTCATTACCTGCATTAGCAACAGAACCATAACGATAAAACATTCTTTTTAAAGTCTTATCATGTCCGCTGTAATAAGTAATTGGCTCACGAATTTTCTTAACTGCATTATTGCTTGGAATTATCGGGACTCTATTTAGTACCTTACGATCTTTTCTAGCATTTAATAAAGCTAGCAATTTGTGAATAAAGCTCATCTACCTATTCCCTTTGCTTAAAAATCTGATACGGCAATCTGACTGACAAAAAAGACAAATACTGCAACTACTGATAAACTAGCAATCCAAATACTTACCAACATTGATTTATAATACCAAGCGGTTCTTCGAATAAATTTTCGCAATGTCTTACGGTTATCAATCGTAAAGAGAATTTGAAGAATGAAAAAGAAAATCGTAATAATATAGATTTCCCGCCCAAATTGTGTAATCCAGCGTGGTGCATATAGTAAAGCTAAACCTAAGATAGAAAACAAAGTACTGATCTCTAAATCAAACTTCCAGTTTTCCTCTACAAAGGAATTTAACTCATCACGCTGAACTACTGCATTAACGCAAATTTCGAACATCCATAAAACATTAATAACAGTTAAGATTTCTGTTGCATATGCAGAATATTGTTGCAAAAAAATAAAAAATGTATTTTGTGACATATTTCAATTATCTCCGTATTTCTTTGATGTTATATACAGGTTTCGTTTAAGAATTTAGCCTAATTAGCAAGTTGATTGCAGATAGTAAAAATCAGCAAAAAAGCGGAAATTTAAAAAATCTCCGCTTACTTTATTATTTAATTTTGTTGCAACGCTTTAGAAAAAACTTTTCTTTGCAACACCCATAGCTGCCAGAGTAGCTGTCATAATTCCGCCAAGTTCAAGACCCATTGAACTCTTAGCATTACCAGTTTGCGGTAAGGTTGAGGTTGAAGTATCACCTGAGCCTGCAGCAGTACCGGTTGAACCAGTACCAGCTCCTGAATTAGAATCACCTGAGCTTGCATTACCTGGATCACTTACGCCAGCATTATTAGCTGAGCCGTTGTTTGCTCCAGCATCATTGCCATTACCACCATTGCCTGAACCTGCATTCTTGTTCGTAGCGTTATCAGCAGTATTAGGATCACCGTCTGAAGATGCACCATTGCCGTTGTTAGAACTACCATTATTGTTAGTTGATACAGGAGTTACAGGAGCAGCATGGTTGTTACCATTATTTGAATGTGATGAACCATTGCTTCTATTGCGGTTGCCACTATTACCATTAGTATCATTTTTATCATTTGATGTAGTTGATAATGAACTGCCATTAGTAGTCGTACCTGAACCGGCATTACCAGTATTGCTTAAGTTGTTGCTTAGCAAACTGGAATTTGAGTTATTATTATTTGAATTATTATTTGAGTTATTGTTGGAATTATTATTGTTATTATTGTTGTTATTATCTACTAATAACGAATCACCCCAACCGCCAAAACCATCCAATCCTTTAACAATGGTTTGACTATTTGATGATGAACTTGACTTATTATCACCTTTAGTGGAAGTTTGTGATGAACTTTGGTTATTCCCACTATGACTTGAAGTATTGTTTTCACCAACACCATTACCTGCACCGTTGCCAGCACCAGTATTAACCGCCATAAGATTAGTGGTCAAACCATTTAAGCCATTCAAACTGTTTAAACCATTATTGTTATTTGATGAATTGTTAGATGATGAATTGTTAGATGAATTATTGTTATTGTTGTTGTTATTGTTGTTATTATCTACAACTAAGGCACCGCCATCATCATAATAGCCATCCCATACAACAGGAACTCCATTAACATTGTAGTAAGGAACACCGTTTACGTAGTAAACGCCTGCTGGTCCTTCTACAGCATCTTCTTCACCATCGCCATCCTTATCGGCATTAGTCCATCCCATTGATGTCATCTTATTAGGGTCAGCATCACCAGGATTAAAACGACCTTCGGCTGAATCACCATAAACATCATCAGAAGTATCACTTGCTGACTTGCCATTAGTGTTTTCAGCAATATTCCAGTCGGTTTGAGTGTTATCAGTACCAGGTTCGATCTCATAATCAGGTTTATGTGTCCATGAATCTGCGGCCTGATCAGGACTCTGAAACTCCCAACCAATTGAACTATGTTGAGCTTGATTAGTGTCATGAGCAGTATCGCCAGCCACATCATTGTAAGCGTCTTTATCAGTTACAACGGTTTGAGTACCTGGTTGGTTATCACCAACACTTGGCTTCGTATTAATGTCTTGTGATTCCCCAGTATCAGCGTGAGCAACGACTGACATCAATGGACTAGCAGCAACGCCTAATCCACCTGCAGCAGCAATCAGCGCAGTACCAGAATATTGTAAACTTTTAGAAATACTCACTGTGTAAATCCTCTTTCTTTCAAAAATTTGACTAAAAAACAATATGAGCTAGAAAGCTTTACTTTTTAGTACACATAATGAATTTAAGACAAAATCCTAAAATTAAGTTCCTACGTCAAATTAGATGAAAAAATTTAGAAAACGAAGTACTAAATTGATTACTACTGAAAGTACTAAAGATAAGCTCATTAGTAAGACAAAAGCTGTCATAATTTTCAAAAGCCAAGCGCTAACCACAGATCCAAAGCCTAAGAAAGTTAAAACTGACAATATTACTAGCACAATAAGATAAAGTGCAATAAATGCACCAAATGCATTATGCAAGTCTGCTGGACTTAAATCAAAACCACCAATAACGATATTAGCAATTATAATCAATCCGATTAGCATAGTAACTATTGAGGTCATATCCATGTTGGCAAACAAGTTAGGATTAGCTATAACTTGCTGAACTTTTAGCATGGAATATGACGTTGCTGCCTTTTCAAGGCTTAATACAAACTGGTACACATTAGGCATTGTGGTTTTCGAAACCCAATAAATTACCAACGTACATCCCCAAATTGGAGCAGTTCCAATAAATAAATTGCCCATATTTTGATACGTGGAGTTGGCATTCCATGTTTGTCTTACATAACCTAAAGCACTATCGTTTCTTGCAACATTTCTAGGAAGAATTAACGGTTTAAATTCAACAATATTGTGTCCAAAGATTAGTGCCATAATAGCGTGACTACACTCATGTATAAAAATCCCTACGCATCCTAACCATATTTGGGAACTAAAGCCATATTTACGTACTAGTAGCTCTTTAGAATCACGATTGATATAAGTTAGACCAAGTACAACTGCGGTTGGTATTAACATTGCAATAAGCAAATTAACAATAATTGAAATAAGTTCTGAATACATTTTTTACCTCTTTGGCCCAATATTACTAAAGGCAATGAACTAACATGATATCTGTAAAAATTACAAAAAAACCGAGTCTACATCAGTAGATTCGGATGAGAGTCGGTTCTTAATATTTGTTAGATTTCTAAATCTTCTTCATGGGTATCTGGATTAGTATATATGGGCATATCTTCATAAGAATAATCATCTAATGGATCAATATTATATTTAACTTTATCTCCCTCTATTGTGGTTTGCCCAAAAACACTATATGGGGCATTTAGAATAAATGGTATATATGGCATTTTTGGCGGAAGCATATCGCCAAAACGATTCTTTAAAATAGAGAGTTTAATTGCCTTTTCAGGGAGTAATTTAACGTATCGCATGGCAGAAGGAATAGTTACCCTATGATTTTTTATTGCTTCATCAATAGTAATTTGTTTACCTTCTTTTTCAGGAAAATCTCGATTTTGTTCAATAGCCTTCTCCTGTTCATAGTCAACTAAATTAAGATCTCGACCACTACTAATATCATTAATCCATACACGATTAAAATCATTCTCCATTATAAATACAACATCAGCTGTATATTCAATGTCTCCACTCTCTTTAAATGCTGTTTCATCAACGTCAATTGAGCTATAGCTGGAACGGTTAAATGAGCTAATTACAAAAACGGGAATTTTTAAAGATAATGATAATAATTTTAACTTATTAACTGCAGCTGTAACTGCTTGTTTATCAGTATATCCATGATTTCCTTCAACTGGCCTTAAAAGTTGTAAATAATCAACAAAAACTACTGGCTTATTCTTAGTAGTTTGTACATAATCGGTTACTTCTTTAACAATTTCATCTACTGATGGGCGCTTAGTTAATGGAGAACTAATAATCATATTCTCAGAAAAGCTATTATAATATGCCATAGCCGTACGCAATTTCTTTTTATTTTCTTCACTAAAATTTTCTTTAATGTGCCCTCTCATAATGTTACGTGCTGTCAACGGCAAATCACTATGTTGACCTTTTTTTGCAATATTCTGAATAGGATTATACGTATCATGATCTTCTGTAAGACTCCAAGCTATTCTACTAAGTGACTTGGCAATTAACTCGTTAGCAGACATTTCCAGCGCATAATAAATTACTTTTCGATTTTCATGAGATGCAATATGATTTGCAATTTGCAGTGCAAATGTAGTTTTACCTAATCCAGACGTTGCCCCTAAAACGTATAAACCATTATATAGTCCACTTCCCAATCCTACGTTATCGAGCAATAGAAATCCTGTAGAAATAGGCTTTGGAGTATCCTCTTCCCTAATGCTTTTTATGAAATCACCATAAACATTATTTGTCATTAAGTTAGTCATACTATTTTCCTTTCAATAAAATTTTGAACTAATTAATTAAAAAGATTACCAAATGCTGAATCTATCATGGAATGATCGGAAGTATGATCTTTAACAGTAGATTTATGATTTTTCTTTTCTCTATTGAAATTGCTATTTCTTTTTTTGCTATTGTCTTGCTTTTTTTCATCAGTTGATTTGACACTCGTAGATCTAACTTTCCTAAATTTCCCTTTTAAATTCGTTCGAGACTTTTTGTCCTCTAATTTTTGAGGATCAAAAGTAAAAATATAATCAGAAACAATTCTGCCGCCATTCGTACTTGCGGTCAGATATTTTTTAGTACATGAGAGATTAGTAACTAAACCTTTATCTTTTAATTCTTTTATAGCAGGTTGAATAATTCTATAGTCCACCATACTCGTTCTGTGTCTCTTCCTATAACTTGGTGGTATATCCATAACATTGTAAAAGTAATCTTTAGATAAAGTTACTTTGCCATACTTTTTCCACTGCATTAGTATCGTGTACAAGCGTAAAGAATATCTTGAATCCAAGGTCATTAATCGGGCTAGTTCAAATGAGGTATAGGTAGATCGTAGCCTGCGAAGAAAGGGAATCATTTCCTCATTTGCTTTTACCAAAACATCCTCATGCATCTTTTTTATTTTGATCATTTTCAAAGGAGTAAACATCGTTGTTTCTATTTCACGTGAAGTTTTGTCCTCTTTAATAAACAGGGTTTGTGCCAAATGCGTAAACATACTACGAATCAAGTTATAAAGTCTTGTTTTAGTTAAATGTTTAAATCCAGCTAATTCAGAAATTTCTTTGTAACTAAAATGAATGCCATGATTAACTATTTCATCGTCTGTTTGATTAGCCATTTGACTTATCACTGTCCAAAATAATTTGATCTCGTTTTTAGATAATTGATGAAGTTGAAAGTTATTAATTGCATTAGAAATTTTAGCAATATCATGATGTTCGAGTTTTTTGCCTCTGTCGTCATATGCCATTAGATATTCCCTCTTTCGGTTCTTCTTTAAAACAAATTATACACTAATTGGGTGGGTAAAAACACATTTTACCAAAGCAAATGTGCCAAACGAAGGCTAAATAATAGTGAAAGTGTGTCAATAGGATAAAAAGTAATAGGTAAAAGCACATTTTTAAAAAGGCAAATGTGTTTTTACCTACAAAAAAAGTAGAAAAACTGTGTACGGATTAGATTAAAATTGCACTACTATAAGGTAAAAAATGGTTTGTAAGCACTTTATAGTAAGTGTTTGAAACTAAACACACTCTCAACTTTGTAGAGAGACTCTTTTGAGTGTGTCAGCTTTACCAAAAAAAGTAGAAAAACCGTGTTTATACCTGAATGTAAAAGTAGAGAAAGTGTGTCTGAAAGTAGAAAAACTGTGTTTATACCTACTAAAATAGTAGAGAAAGTGTGCGTTTCGGTAGAAAAAGTGTGTCATTCAGCGCTTTAACTCTTACTGCTGCAAGAGGTCGTCATTCCCGAAAGAGCTTTAAGGGGACTCTTAAAGAGTCCCCCTTTAAAGTGATAAAACTAAATGTCGTCAAAAACTCCATTTAGTTTTCTGGTTGCTACTGAGATCAGCAAACCTAGGTTACAAAAAAGTCAATTAAGATTAAGCTAAGGGTTACACCCTTAGAACCTGTGCAACTCATTCGCTCCTATTAAACGCAGCAGAGCTGCTTATTAAAAGTCGTTAGAATGAGTTAATAATTACACTTATTCGATCGATATTAAATCCTATACCACTTAATTAAATCAAAATAAGAGAATCCAAAGTTTTTTTTAAATATTTTGCGATTGAATCACCAAATTCTACAAACCAGTTTGAAAAACTAAAGCTGTTAGAACTTGTTGAATTGCTTGATTTACTGTCATTAATAAGATGTGGTGCTTTTTTGTTAATTTGCTGAATTAATTGATTGGTCTGGAGCTTAAAGCTACTGTTGTGCAATGCACCTGAATCTCTAACATTTTTTAATAATTTAACGGTAGTATTTTTTTGATTATTGTTAATAACGTTCTCTAAATGATTAGCATTAAGTTGATTATTGATTATCGCTTTAATTTCATTATCTGAAATACTATGACTTTGATTGCTCATATCTTTTTTGGCTTCTGCAATAGCTTCATTTAATTGAGAATCAGAGAAATTAGTTTTTCCTTTATTTTGATTATTAACGCTACTAAGAGTATTAAGTTCATCCTGAGCAGCATCAATTTGTTTTTGACTTAAATTAGTACCTTGTTCTTTGCAATCTTTATATACCCCAGCTAAAGCACTTGAACCATCAATTGGAATTGCAGAAGTAATATAGATTTTACAATTTTGAATTCCAGCAGTTAAAGCAGCATTAGCATATTGATCTTCAGTAATGGTAGTTATGTTGTTTTTACCATGGTACGGAATACTTTGGACTTGTACTCCGTGATCTTTAGTTTTTTGAAGCATAGCACTTGACCAGACATTAGAGTTAATTGTGAAGTTGTTTCCAGTAGGATTTAGGTATTTAACTAAGTCTTTACCAGAAATATTAGTTTCTTGATAATTAGCTCCATGTAAAGATTGAGTAAGGATTTTGATAGTTTGTTGTCTTTGTTTGTTTTTTAAAGAATTACCTAGGGCAATTACAGGGATTGTCGATAGTTCATTAGTACCAGCTTTGACTGTAGTTGTATTTAAGTTCGTCAAGCTAGTAAGTACTGTAAATGCAGTAATTGAAAGAAATAAATGCTTAATAAATCTCATGTTTTTGACCTCGTTTATTTTAATCTGAACGTTCAATTTAATTTTAATTACGGGTTCAAAATTGGTTGATAATGTAAGTGACAATAAAAATCTACCTGTTAGTGATTTGAACCAACATGATAGATTTTTCTAATATTCAGTTGCTGAAATTTTTGAGTTGTTAAGTTATAGGTACCTGCGTAAAGAACAACTAGTTTTTTTGCTGATTGCGTTCCTGTCCAATGTTTTGAAGTAGATCTAATTAGAACATTGCATAGATTATTGTTAACAAAGTCAATCGAAGCAGTAGTATTTAAAAATTTGGAATGCAGTCGTTTAGCATTAATTAAGTGTGAACCATCTTTTTGCTTATCATTATCAAAAAAGTCTGGATTGGATAAAATTGATTGTTCAGCGTAGTTTTTTGCTTTTTCTTTTCTGATGTTATAGCTACTGGAATCATCATACGTTAGCATGATTTTTAATAGTTGATTAGCTGTGTAATCTGCGTCATGTTGAGCAGTGACTTGTAAGACGTTTGATCTAGTTTGCCAAGTTTGGTCTGTAAGTAGTTGTTGGGAAAGTATAGTAGTGTAATGTAGCTCTTTAATGGTCTTGGTTAAGTTATATTCTTCAGTAGTTTGATTGATTTGAAACTGGTTATAACCGGTTTTACCAACTAAAAAGCAGAATACGAAGGCAGACGCTAAAGCTAGAGATGCAGTAAAATATTTTAGAATTTTGTGGATCATTTTAGGTCACCTTTTTCATTTACTAGTTAATTGAACTTGGGTATTAGTAGCTTGTCTTTTATTTAAGTCGTATCTGACGGTTATATAAGCTATCCCTGTATTTTTATTTCGAATATGTTTTTTTAAGGTGAACTCTGTGTAAATTATCAGGTTAATGGACTTACTTCTAACATGATATTTAGAGAAGGTGACAATAGTTCTTATATTTTGCTTTATTAGGTTGCCTGACGTATTAATTTTACTTTTATGTATATCCCATAGCCTTATGGTAAAAATCTTCTCCAAAGTACTCTAAAAGCTGTTTACGATTATCAATAATATTTTCGTTATTTTGATTTTGGGAAAATATTAATTTAGTTAGATCAGTATATTTAGTTTTCAAGTGTTGTAGTTTTGAATTCAGATTGATTCTTGAGCCGTTTAGAGCATGTATAGTCGTAAGACATTGCTTTTTAGTGTGATTATACTTATTTGCTAATAAAACGCTTCTATCGGCTTGAATTTGACTCAGATCAAAAGATGAGCTAAATAAATAGCATCCCCAACATAGGATTAGGAATGCTAAGAAATGGAATAAAGATTTTTGCTTGTTGGTTGAATGTGCTGAACCTAGTTTTAAGTTGTTAATCTGCATTTTCCGCACCTTCAAAAATATTACCGAATCTATAAAGTTGGCTAAATCTCCCTGTAGCGTAGTTATAAGTACCTAAGTAAAGATCTTGGCTTGCTGATCTACGTTTGTTAGTGAACCAACTTACATAATTTACTTTAATAATTACTGGCAGATTGTTTTTAGAGATGTTGCCGGCAGAGAAGTCAAGATTACTTAGATGTGAGTGTAGTCCTGAGTAATCAATGTAAGTAGCTGCGCTTTTGTTTTGATTAAAAATTTGCTTGTCCTGGAGAATATTCTTGGTAACATACGTTGCGGCTTTATCACTGCGAGCGAGATATTCTTTGGCACTACTATAGTTGATTAGAATTGGAAATAACAAGTTAGCTTTTTGTTCAGCTTGTGTGCTTGCCGCAAGTTGTCTGGAGCTTCTTTTAATAATGGGATTTGTGTTGTTCAATGCTTCTTGCTGCATTTGTACGTCTAGGCTATGTTTTTTATCCGAAATATTAGATTTTAATGTTGAGTTAGTCTGTTTAAGGTTAGAAATTTGTCTAGCTTGTAATCCTTGGCCATGGTTAAAGTAGACAAGACTACCAATCAGCACAATTACTACAATTAGAGCTAAGGTTTGTAAATATCTTAAAGACATAGTCCATAACGTCTTATCTTGACGGTAGTTTCTCATGATTAATTTCCCTCTAATCTAAAGTTGAAAATTGCAGATCAGTATTAGATGCAGTATGGTCTCGATAGTTATATAAGCAAGTAAGGTAAACTACGCCACGACTTTGATGTCCCCTTTTGTTTGTTAGATAAAAGGTAGTATAGGCGGTAATTATTTCTGTCATATTAGCAATATCAAAGTCAGAAAAAGCAATTCTGGTAGCAATAGTTTGCTTGGCCAATGGGGAGCGATTGCTGTTAAAGCTATTATCTTTAATTTGACTGTAACCACTATTACCGAAGTATTTAACGAATAAATCGGAATGCTTAGTTAAGTCGCTAGGCTTCTTAGCCGTACCGTAAGCATATTTCAATAAAGTGACGTATGCCTTGCTGAGCTTTTGCTGATGCTGGGTTAAGTCAAATTTCCCTCTGGTAATTATGTTTTTCTTAGGCTTGATTTGGCCATATTTTGTTTTAAGCTTTTTATTTTCGTTTTGGAGAGTGGCAATTTGATGTTGCTGCTCATGATAAGCTTGGTAGCTTGTGTAACAGCTTAAAAGCAATATAAAAGCTAGAGCGCCAGTAATTCCGATATATACCCAAGGATTAATTTTGGACCAAAAACCAGTATCTTGTTTTCTCATGTTTCGATTAGGTCTTCTCAATTTTTATCTCCTTCGTTTTCAGTTTACTGATGTTTGTGTAATGCTACTTACTTTGCCACTGAAGCTGTCAACCACAAAGCTCATAGAAACCTTGATTTTATTAAAACCATGGGGTTGATACTGCAAATTAACGTTAAAACGATAGTTATCATCGTCAGTTCCTTTATCTCCTTGTTCAATTTCAGCATTATTTACTTTGTATTTAGTGCCAGGTTTTGGAACTGCTTCTCTTCGCATTCCACCATGATCACCGTGAACTACTGTCCCCTCATCTGAAGTAACGTTAACAATATTGTTAAAATCTTGTAGAGCTTCAGTATCCTTGTAGATACTATTTAAGTCAGATTTGAAGCTATCGGATAGATTATTTAAATCCATCGTATTGCTTCCAGCAGTTTGAGAAACTGTAACAGCTTTTAAACCAAGAGAGATAGCTTTGTTTACATTTCGTTGAGCTTGGGATGCAGGAACAGTATCCTTTGTTTTTTTCAAATCTTCATTAACTTGGTTGTGAAAATGAATTTCATCTCTTTTTTCTTTCTGAATCCTGGCAATCTTAGCCTGACGAATAGCTTCTTGTTGACGTTTATTCTGATACCAGCTTAGCCCCAAAATGAAAGCAATAACGAAAACTACACCAATAATTATCCAAGCAATTGTACTGCGCTTCATGATTAATCCCCCTTAGTTAATGATTATTTTTTGATTGCTCTTGCGAAGGTAACACTACCGCCATTCAGCAGACTACCAAAGGCTGGGCCGATTGTAGATTTATTGACACCACCATCACCGCCTGTACCACCTTCTTCGACAATTCTGGTACTATTGCCATGATATTTTTCAAGCAGAATAGCGGTATGTCCATCGTCTCCACTACCGCCGCCTTGGTTAACAATAATTATGTCTCCTCGGCGAGCTTTGCTCTTAGGTATAGCGTGCAGCCAGTGATGTGCGCCCTTGGCATCTTGCTCCATTGTTTTGGTATACCAACCCATATTTGCAGGTACTTTGTATCCTGCTTTTGCTAAAGCAAACCACACAAAGCCTGAGCAGTCTGTAACTCCATTCTTGTTTGGATGCTTGACTGAGCCAATATAGGATTCACCATGAGACTGTTCATAGTGGAACCAGCCAATGTAACGTAAGGCTGTCTTAGCAATATCACCATGGACTGCACCGCCATCGCCACCATTATCACAATCATCATCACCAGAACTGGCAGCATCAGAAGCACCTTTAGCGGCGCCACCGAGTAAGCTGTTTTTACCTTTGTATTTAGCACCACCGAACATACGGTAAGCTTTTTGGGCAGCACTTTGTCTTTGAACTTTAGTTGCAGCAACACTAGCTGGACGTTCATATATGGTTTCCCATAAGTAAGCACATTCTGCTGGTGATTTACCTTTAGACGCATGTAAGAATTGCTCATATGCTCCCTTATATCTGTGGTCAGTTCTAACGAAATCGCCCTCACCTTTGACTGTCCATTTACCAAATCTCTTGGTGTATCTTTGATTGACAGATTCGTCTCCAGAAGTAGGAGTAAATTGGTAAAAGCCTTGGCCACCGCCACCGCCAATTTCTTCTTGTCCTGGACTAAAGGTTGGATCTTCTGCACCGGCAACATTACCAATAATGCCAGCAGCTTGAGCGCCAGAAAGACCATGACTAACCCAATATTGGAAAATAGCCTTGGCGGTTTTGTAAGCTCTTGTGCCTTTAGTCGTCCAAGCACCTCCAGCACCTTTAATTACTTTGCCAGCATCGCTAGAATAGTCCTGACAATCGTCATCGTTTTGCTTTTGCTGTAAATCCCAGAGACCCACTCCGTTAAGTGATACGAAAAAGGCAGCAAAAATAATTATTCCGATACTAATGAATACTACTGCATGTTTCTTAACAAAAGGGAAAATCTTAGCCACCACCCAAAAATAAACTTAAAAATGAATTCTGCTCAAAGTTTAATTTGAATCGTGGAATCTTGGGGTATTCGTAAATCCTTGAAGCTTGTTAAAAATATGATACGTTGTATAATTAAAAGAAGCACAAGTCTATCAAGGCTTGTGCTATATAAAGAGTAAAACTTAATTCACAAATTTAAGCACTTGACTATTACCTCAACATCTTGACTTTGGGTCGCCAAGCGCTTTTATTTTGTTTTTTATCAAATACAAATGATTTATAAATTTTACATAAATTATTTACATAAATAGATTATAGCAAATTAAGCAAACAATTTAAATAAATTATTTGAATAATAACATAATATAAATAATTTATATTATATGTCGATTATCGCCTGCCCTACATGGGCTATATCAAGTATATTAAATACTGATTTCAATCATAAAAAGTATATAAAATTTTGCTTTTTTAATTTAAAACAAATTAAACTACTACTTCATTAAACAATTATATTTTTGAATAAATACTAAATAGTAGTAAAATCCTTAATAATTCACTTTCAAAGAGAGTAATTTTAAATAAAATCCAAATAAAATAAAATTAGACTCATCATAAACGACTGCCAATGCTTAAGATACAGTGTAAATAGGTACAGTAAAAAAATATAAATAATATATAAGTAAAATAAGACAGCATGGTTTGGATTAAATCATGCTGTCTTTTACATAAGAATAGTTTTTAGAGTTTATTTGGATTGTTTGGATTTTTGAAATGAAGAGTATTTCCTAATTAGTTTTTTTAACTGTCCCCACCTTTCATAGCGATAGAACGTTGCTGGTGGAATATGATAAAAATTCGCAGCGGCAAGTCTATTCTTGAAATATTTTCCATTTATTTTGACAGTTTTAGTGTTTAAGCGAGGATTCTTTTGTAATGCACGAAGTAAATGCTCATCACGGTAGCCCTTTTGGTAGTAGGATCTAACCGTTGAATAAGCAAAGCCGTAGTGTTTAGCAAATGTGCTTATGCAGTAGACCTCCGTTTTGATTCTTATGGGCTTCATGACGGTACACCATTAATCTTTATTGTTATCGTCTTGATAGAACTTATTTAGTAGATTGGTTGGCTTACCAGATTGTGGTTGAGTATCTTGTTCTTGTGGACGTTTAACTTGTGGAATTTGTGAGTTGGTTCTATTCATAAAGTCTTGTAATTCTTTTGCTCCTTTATTAGTTGGTTGTCCTGATTCTACTAAGTTTTGGATGTCATTATTGCCTTCATTGAAAGAGCCATTTGGATTACCGTCTACGCTAGGAGCAACGTCCTTGTGATGATTTAATTTTGCTTCAGCTGGTGACATATTGCTGGAGTTGGTATTGTTTGAATCTTCACTCTGGGTTGAACGCTGAGATTGATTATTGGTGATAACAGCTTTGTTTGGATTATTCTGTTGTTCTTGAACTTTCTGCTCCCCTAAAATGTCTTGCAAAGATGCGGTAGCAGCAGAGAACTCATCTGATCCTGCACGGTAAACAAATGCCGTATTTGGATTGTTAAGACCGAATACACCACGCTTAATTGCGGAATCAACTACGGAGTAGCCATCAATCTTAATTGCTTGAACAGTGTAAGATTCATTGTAATGACCTTTCTTAACGATAGGCTTATGAATTTCTTCACCCTGAACAGAAATAAAGCGAACAGTGATGCTTCTTTCTTCAGGAGCATATTTAATTGGGATGGTTTGATGAGTACCCTTAGCTAAGTCAAAACTTAGGTCAATCTTATTACCGTTAACAGGCTGGTAGCCGTCAACTTGTGGCACTTCGACAGTTTGTGGTTCTTTGAATTGCCCAATAATTTCACGACTCTTAGTAAGGCCTTGATTGTCTTCGGTTTGAGCAATAAGGGTAACAGTGATTGTCTTAGGAATTACGGTAATATCATAATGTCCTGATCCGTCTAAGCGTAATTTTGCATCGGTTTGTCCGGCAGGTAAGAAGTAACCGTTTGGAATTTGACTGTTAACATCAATACCTTCACCATAATATCCTTCATGAGCTGGAATTGAACCGACAATCTTTTTATTCTTATCAATAAAGTTAATAGTGTAGTTCTCCGTATCAACTGCATAAACAATTGTTAAGTCTTGAGTAGTTGCAGTGAATACGCCTTTAATTGTCTTATCTTTGGTATGATAACCGGTCTTAGGTTTAATACTGTATTCAAACTTTTCAGCAGTTACACCTTCTAAAATGTCGTCCTTATAAGGCTGTTGCCCATCTCGATTGCCACCTTTAATAACTGTATGAACGATGATTTTTTGTTTTTCCGGATCATAGTTGATTGGGAAAATCTTCTTATCGTATTTAGCATTGATATGACCATTAATTACATGCTTTGCTAATGAAAAGCCAGGAATATCGGGCATTCTAACACTAAAGGTTTGTTTTACTAATCCAGTTATGTGTTGATTGTAATAACTATCAATTTGATGACCGTATTGATTTGTTGGAATCAAATCGAATTCAACTTTTTGTGGCTGGTAAGTTAAATCAATATCTAATCTGCCTGCAGTAAATTTGCCTTTTAGTTTGCCGTTAGCTTCAAGAAACTTAAAACCGTCAAGTTGCTTTGGCTTAAAGTCATAATTTTGTCCAAAGTAGCCTGTAATTTTGTCATCAGGACAAAGTGTATTGAAAGTAGTGTCATTATAGTGAAAAACAATACTTGCTTTCATTGGCTCATAGTTAAAGTTAACAGTAATTGGCTTAGAACCTACTACCCCACTGGCATTTTTAGGTATTTCACGAAGTAAGAATCCATCAATGTTTAGTGGATCAGTTGAATAAGTGGAGCCTGACAGTTCCTTAGTTCTTTCAGTATCATAATGTGGAATTGGTTTGTGAGTTTGGGCATTTAAGTAGTTTACGGTTAATGAAACTTCTTTTGGCTGATAATGGATTTCTCTAGTCTCGTTAGGAATGTGAAATTTGCCAGTAATTTCTTTCTTGGGTTGTTGGAAGCCATTAACTGCTGGCAAAATAAATTTGTATGCATCCCCCCAGTTGTCAGTTTGGATTAGTGTAGCTTTAGTATTTTGTAGTAAACGCCCAGCTTCATCTTCTAGTAATAACTTAACGGTACATTTGATTTTATGATAAACCACATTAACAGTCGGATTCTTCATTGCATTGAATCTACCTTTGATACGTGCTTTATTTGGAATGTAGCCATCAATAATCGGGACAGCTTCATTATATAAATTACCAACTATCCCGCTGATTACCATATCTTCGCCAGCGCTTTGACCATGAATTTCATCGAACCAGCGCTTAACATGGAAAGTTTTAGTTGCACGTTTGAATCTTAAAGTTACTTTTTCATGTTCTTGGGTGTAAATACCATTTAAGATTTCTGGTGAACTAGCTAGCTCATAGCCGTCAATAGTAGGAAGTTTGATGTAATAGGATTCCTTAAAGTGGCCTTGATAAGTCAAAGGCTTATGAACTTGATTTCCGCTTTCATCAAAGTAGTTAACTTCAAGAGTAGTAGGGATTGGCTTATATACAAGAGTCAGATTATTAACATCTGGACTGTAATTACCTGAAAGCTTAGCTGATTTAGCTTTGTCTAACTCATAGCCTTTAAATTTATGTTGATTTGGTTTAATAGTGTAGGGCTCGCCAGTCTTACCGTGTAAGTAGAAATCATTAAGGCTTTCATGGTTAGTGTTGACACAAGTAACATGCACACTATTTTGACTAGCTCCATAGACAACTTTTACTTCGCCGCCATTTTGTGGTACTTGGTAATTTCTTGATTTGTATAAGTAGTAGCCTTTGATCTTAGGCATAACTAAGTGTTGAATATCTTCACCTACTACGCCCTTAAATTTCTTAGCCAGTTTAGGATTAATTACTTGGTTGCCTTCTGTTACAGGCATAATTGTGTAATCAACAGTATCAGGCAAGTAGTTTAAGTTAAGATGTTGCTCTTTTTCAGTTAATCTACGATTGATTTTTAAATCGTCTGGTAATTTGTAGCCAGGAATATCAGGCAACTTTTCTTTTGTTAGTGGCTCACCTACTTTGCCAGTAAAGACAAAGTCGTTGTTAATCTTCTTACCGTGACTAAGAAATTTAACGATGATAGGTTTACTTACTTTTTCAGGTTTAGGTAGATGTTTTTGATTCTTTTCAACTAACTTACCTTTCCCGTCATTATTATCTTCAAAGGTCATTGAGCCAAGCTTGATCTCTTTTTTGCCATTTTTTGAATTAGAAGCGTCTGATTCTTTATTAGGCTCTTCATCTTTAGAATTATTTTTAGTTTGATCAGCACTTTCGCTGGTTTCTTCAGCACCTTTATGATTAGTTTCTTCGACAGAATCTTCGGTATTAGTATCATTTTCTTCTGTTTCTGATTGTACTGGCTTGTCGTCAGTTTTATCCTCTTTGTCTTCTGCAACATTTGGCATAACAGTTTGATGATCAGCGTTTTGGAACTTATCAGTTACTGATTTATCCTCTTTTTTATCCTCTTTCTTTTTATTACCAAATAAATCTGAAAACATACTCATTTAGAGTTCCTCCTTAAAATGTTTTAAACTTTCAACAATGCTTATTTTCGCAGGCATGAAGGGTTAAAAGAGTTTAGCTAATTCAAACTAAAAATTGAGAAAAAGACTAAAAAAAGTAGATTTATCAGTAATACACGATTATTAAATTAGAATTGATACCATATGATTTAGTCACTATCAAACAATAAATACTAAAAAAGCAGGCTTTTTATGTGTTTTTGACTAATATTAACTAAGAAATTACGGATAACGATTAGCAACTTACTACTAAAAATACACACAAGCAGAGCAAAAGCGGGGTATAAGAACATCGAGAACTACTGTAAAAATGCCATTAAATTAGCTATAGGCCAGATTTAAATTTTAATTGCTACGATAGGCATGTAAACAACAATAAGATTAAAGGAAGAGTTGTATGAACTTAGGAATTACGATTATTCAGTCTCTAAATCAACTAAAATTTACTGTAATTGTAGTAGCGTTACTCATACTATTTATTATTTTTGATTTTCATGCTCATCTAAAAAAATCAAATGCTACAAAGTCTGAATCGGTTTATTTAAATTGGGATAATTCTTTAAATAAGGCTGTTTTAGTAATTTGCTTTGGAAAGAGTAAATCAATGACCATCGCACTTACGCATGAGCAATTTGCTACATTACATCATGATTTTGAAGAGATAAATGATGAGTTGCATAATACTCAGAAAACTTTTGCAGTGGATGTGTTAAACAAAGTTAAGCATTCAAGTAATAGTAATAAAAAGACAAAAGTTGAAATACCATTAGCTTTATTAAGGAAGTACCAAGCAGATGAACGAAAATTAACGCACTATGAACATAAAATTTTTTCAGAAAAGACAGGTACAAGAAAATCTTCAGGTAATTTAAAAAATAAAAAATAAGCATTAATGAAATAAAGCTACATTAATGCTTATTTTGTTTTAGTGCTTTGTACTGAATGGTTCTACGAGAAAGCCATTTAGAATAATTGCTTATTTTTAATTTCTTTAAATTGTAATGAATTCGATGAAATGTTTTATATTGGACAACCGGTAAATATCTTGCGACATGAATATCTCTAATACCAGTTAGTCCATAGTCAACTAATTTGATTTTCTTTTGTTGTTGACTAGCTATTGCGTTATTTGCCTTAATTTGAGCCTTAATACTTGCTAGTTTAATTGAATATTGCTCACCTTTGTATCTCTTACGCATCGCTCGCCAATTTTGAAAAATAGAATTATTAAGCTCTTGTGTTTTACTCCAAATAAAATTGCGTTTTTCCAGGACGTCTTCTCTATTAATTGGGTATTGCTCTACATCGGCTTTAAAGTAGATTTCGTCTCCATAAAGCAATTCTTGGGGGATGCTTTTAAAAAAGGAGTGATTAACATCTAGCCAAATATGATCTGCTACCCATGTTTTATCTTTCGTGTCATGCGGAGCATCAGTACGATGAAATTTAATTTCATGATCCTGTGCATCAACTAAATAAAGATTCAATAGTAGTATGACAGCCTGATAACGATCATTTTTTAAGTAATGGGAAAGATGATCGAATGTCGCATGATAATATACAGGTGGCTGTTGAAAATAGTCACTTAAGATAAATCTTTGGTTATTCATTTACATATAAATAATAAATAAAAAGTCATTTTAAAAGTCAAAAAAGCTAACTTTTATTATGCTTTTTTGACTATTTTTTAGGTTTGTTTTCAAAGGAAAAGTATCCAAGTAATTTTCCTTCAAAATCATAGTACTACGGCTTTCATTAAAAGTAAAGAGTAATATCAATATCACATTTATTGCTTTAAATATAAATAAAATATAAATAAAATATAAATAAAATATAAAAATAATATTAATTAAAGATGCAAAAAATATATTCAATATTTAAAATGAAACAGGTTGCTCAGTAAATGGAGAATGTGTTTAGATTTATCGCTTGTTTTTCTGATAAATTACTAAAATTGCCCAAATTATAATAGCAGCAAAACTCAATAAATCTTTTTGACAGCTAAGCCGAGTAAGTAAATCTTCGAAGCAAATAATAAAAATTGATAAAAGAATTGATCCTCCAATGAATATTTTTAAGAAATCTAGGAAATAGTGACGAATAAATTGATTTTTAGTCGTTTTGGTGTTGTTCGGATTATGAAAGACATCTGATAAGACAACTGAAAATATTGCTGATAGTACAAAAAGTACTACATAGTAATACCAATGAAATATGATGAAGCTGATCATGCAATTTACCTTATTAGAAAAACATGTAATATGCGAAGGCAACTAGAGAAGCAGTAACTAAAGCAATAATTAAATATGTACTGGTTCGGTCAAAAATATGATTATTTTTTTTGCTTTTCAATTCCTTGCTAGGACTAGAAGAATCATGCTTTTCAAAATATCTAATACCTTTTTCACGATTAATAGGTTGTAAGCCACCTGATCTACGATGCTTATGATTCTTTTGTTTAGTTGTCTTTTCAGGCACTTGCTGTGATTGATACTTAGCATTGATTCTGTCTGCCTCTTCAGGTGACAGTACATGTATCGTTAAATAGTCAAGTGTCATGTTCATTTCATTATCCATAACTGATATTGATACGGTGTAAGTTCCAGTGTGACTGTAATCTACTTTGGAAGTATCTAGAATAAGATGTTGCTTATCTAGGTATATTTTGTTTCCTTGATAATCACTAGCATTAATATATGTTAATTGAAGTAAATCATAAGGATTGGGTAAATTTGTCTGATAAACATAAATATCCCTTGGATTTACTGATACTTTTGGCTCAAACATGTATTTTCCTCCCTAAAGTAACTAAAAAAATTTTAAGTGCTTTTAATTCCTTACTGTAAAAAGCTAAAAAAAGCCTAAATTTTGAAAAATACTTGCTTATCTAAAGACCAAGTAGACTAAAGACAACAAGAATGTAAAAGGAAGGATACAATTTTGAATAATGCAGCAATGAAGAAAGAAAAAACTAAAAGCTTTCTATGGAAAATTTGGACTTGGTTATGGCCAGTACTTTTGTCGGTAGGTATGGTGCTTATTGCACATCATTTTGTTTATTCGGTACATGTGTCAGGCCCTTCAATGGAACCTAATTTGTACAATGGAGAACCTATTTTTTGTTTTAAGAAATTCGTCCCAATACATAGAGGATCCGTAGTTTGTTTTGATGCATACGGTGTTGACCCTCAATGTAAGACACCGGAAAAGATATATGTTAAGCGAGTAATAGGGGCAGAAGGCGACACAGTCAGATCTCATAATGGACGACTTTATGTTAACGACAAATTGGTTAGCCAAAGTTATATTTCTTCAAGTCAAAGAAATAAGGAGAATACTGGCAACTGGAATTTAGCTTCATTGTCAGAAATGCATTTATGGCATTCTCATACAGACGAACAAAAAGTGCCTAAAGGTGCATATTTTGTTATGGGAGATAACCGAAAAGTCTCAAATGATAGCAGATATTTTGGCTTTGTACCAGAGGATCATGTTTTAGGGCCGGTAAAGGTTTTCAAGTTGAATACAAATGCAACTAGAAGGGACAATATTAATAAATTTTGGAAGCATTATTTTGAGGCAAATAATGACAACTAGCTTAGATCAAAGAATAAAAGTGCTAAACCGAAAAATAAACTTCAATATGAGAATAGCAACTTGGATAAATTTGACAATAGGGGTAATTACTATCGTAATAGCAATTTTTTCGATATCATATAGAGCATTCATGCTACCAGGTGTTGCTTCGTTAAGCCTAGGACTTTATTATGAATATCGAGAGCAAAGATTAAAACATGAAGCGTGGCAGCATTTAGATGTGTTAGTCATACTTTTAATAATTAATTTGTTTTGTGGAGCTATTGTTCCAGTCGTTTTTATTTTCTTTGCTATTACAGAAAGGCATCAAATTAACAAATTAAGTGGAAAATCATATATGAAATAAGCTTATTAATTTTATATAAAATACATAAATTAAATATATAAATAGCAAAAAACGGAGAAGATGCTAAAATATCTTCTCCATTTTTTGATATATTATTTAGATATTATTCAATTAAATAAATTAATTTATGCAGGTGAATATTAATTAAACTATTGACACCAAATAGAAATTTAAAACAAAAATTAATAATATTTTTTATATAAATAAATTAAGTTCTAAATATAAACTATATAAAAACTAATTAAGTTTATCTGCATGCTGTGCTAAACGAGTTTTTAATTTTCTTACAGCAGAGAACTTAACTTTCTGATAATCATGCTTTTTCTTTGACTTATTTCTTTGATTTTTTTCAAAATTTGATTGTTTACTTTTTACTACGTCAAATCGGCCAAAGTGTAGGACTACCACTGAATCACCTGAACTTAGGTGATCTGCTATCTGATCGAAGTAAGTAGAGATTATATTAGGAAGCTGATCCACAGACACGGTGGTTTGCTTTTCTCCCTTCATTTTCTTAACAAGTTCTTCTGAAATTTCACGCCCTGTGAATCTTCTATGACCATTAGTTATGTAGCTCATATTTATCCCTCTTATTTTTAATTCATTTTCTGTTTTTAGGTTACAATTTCAGAATTTCATTTTGGCTTTTGCAAATTAATCATTAATTTTAACAAAAACACTAAAATACTTAGAAGTAGAGCAAAAGCAAGGTGCTTTTATGATAATAACAAATAATATATGACACACATTTGATCACGGGTATCCTTATATATTAGGGCAAATTTACAATATAAATAATAAGTGCAATAATAAATGGCAGACAATATAGAAAGGACATTACTATGAATGAGTTTGAAGATATTGATTTTATGTTGAATTTAGTTAAGGAGAAACTGAGTAATATTGACAGCTATAATATGGCTTTAGCAACTATGGTTGGTACTTATTTTGCTCATAATCTTCCTAATGAAGATAAAAAGAAGGAGATAGTATTGACAGTTAATAATTGTCAGAAAGCCGCTGAAAGGCCGTTAAATCACCAGTTTGACATTTACTTTAGAAACCAGCTTTTGGGATTAGTCGATGATAAAGAAAGTAAGAATCAATTAATTAGGATTTTAAAGAAATCTTCAAGGTGGTAAATATGTTAGTTAATGAATTAAAGGAAGTTAAAACTTTCAAGGTTGAAAGAACCGTCCCTTTAAAAGTAATTTCTCAGTATACCAAGATCCCAATTGTAACATTACGAAAATGGATAGAGGATAACGAACGGTTAGATAAAGCACGATATACATCAATCCACAAAATGTATTTATTTAAACTTCAGTATGATTACTATTTAAATCATTTTTTAGATTCATCCATTTCCTTCGAAGCTATACTTAAAAAAGGGTTCATAATTGCCGATTCCGATAATGTTTTAAGGAGCGCTAAGCTTTTATTAGACGAAAAATACTTATCTAAAAGTAATTTTTCTTTGAAAAAAATTAGCGAGGAAACTGGCATTGACTATTCGTTGCTTAAACGGTATCAAAAAGATCCAATAAAGCTAGAGACGATAGCATGGACTAGAGTATATCGCTTAGCTAAGGCTAAAGAAGCTATTGATATGGTAGATGCGTTTTCTGATGCAATATTTAAAAGGATGCTTGATAATGATAATTACTGCGGAAGACACAGAACGTAAAAAGTTCATTCTGAACCAATTAGGAAAAGATTACGGTAAAAAGATTAACTGGAAAAATCAGTATGATAATATTTATTTTTTGCTTACTGATCTTGAAAAGCAGACAAATAAAGGACAGATTTCAATACCTATTATTGATTTTAGAAATTTACGTGTTTATCTAGCCAATCAGTTAGATTTTTATCCAAATTATCCATACGATAAACCTGAGCCAATGGCAGCAGGGCTTCATAGTGAAGAAGCAGCAGAGAATCATTTCTTTTTGCATCCCGAAACCTATGGGCGATTACCTAACTATGATATTGAATTATTTTATCGAGCTTTAACATCTGAGACGATTCTTTATCAAGAAAAAAGTAAGCAGATAGAAAAGCTAAAAGTTTTGCCTGAATTTCTCGCTTTTTTAAAAAACAGCAGTTTAAAGCATTTATCATGGGTTTTTGCTTAAAGAAGGTATAAGCGGTGAAAAAAGGTACAAACTTAAGAACTGTAAGTGTTATTGCTTTAGTGGCACTATCCTTATTAGGAGGTTGCTCACGAAACCGACAAACAACTAATTCTCAAGAAGGGTATGATTCAGAAGCTTTTCATAGTACTAAAAATCAAAAAAGTCAGCTTCAAAAGAGTACAACTGGTGTTACTAACTCAGACTATACTGATTTGGCTCAGCTAAATTTTAAAAGTGGTGGAAAATCTTATTGCTATGTAAATCATGATCGAGCCAAGCTTAATCCCTATGATTGGAAAACTAATCATGTAATTTATCAGCAACTTGATAACCTAAATCGCACTTCAGCATCTAATGTGGGATACTTAGAACGAAGGAATTTAGCTAATGGCTCATTGCGAGTTAGACAGTACATACAGCCTAGTGGCTGGCATTTTAATCACGGCAAGCAAATTTATAATCGTGGACATCTAATTGCTTACTCCGTTTCAGCGGGAATTAACCAGCAAGGTCAGTATTCTCCTAATGAACAATCAGGAGACCAGAACAATCCTAAGAACTTATTTACACAAACTGCATATACGAATCAAAAGATTCAAACGATTTATGAAAATAAAGTGCGGCAAGCACTGCAGCAAAATAAAAAAGTAATATATTCAGCTACCACAATTTTTAGAGGAACTGAACGAATGGCTCGTGGAATTGACTTGCAGGCAATTACTACTGACAAGACATTGAACTTTAATGTTTATATTTTTAACGTACAACCTGGCTATCAATTTAATTATCAAGATGGTCGAGCTAGAATTGATCATACTTTTAAAGTTGATGGGCTGTCTGATTATGATAGCAATGACTGGAATAAAAATTATAATTCTACTTTCAAACGTCATTTAATAAGGAGTAGAAGGTATCTGAAGAATCATTATTGGGATGATTATCAGCATTATCAACAAAAGAGACAACATCTGCAGCGATATGCAATAACTAAAAAACGCTAACGAAAAAGCATTAGGGGGGAAATCTAATGTCTTTAAGTAAAAACTAAAAAGGGTGTCACATTTACTATCAATGCCATTAAGTTGAGCTATTGACATTTTTGTTATAACACTGTAATATTTAGTTATAACAAATTAACGATGAAATAGGTGATTAAAGTGTTACAAGATACAACTAAAGTTTT
>ASRJ01000025.1_pt1 | contig 35077 bp, 45 predicted proteins | sample 714228 | NCBI WGS metagenome assembly ASRJ01 (sample SAMN02954266, study PRJNA200717) | food metagenome | biome: terrestrial; feature: Turkish kefir grains; material: grain; isolation source: kefir grains from a family living in the Northwest region of Turkey and... | place: Turkey
ATAATGGCTTGATAGTATCTGGCGCAACGAACTTAGATGGTAACTTGACAGTATCTGGCGATGCAGGCTTAAATGCCGGCTTGATAGTATCTGGCGCAACGAACTTAAATAATGGCTTGATAGTATCTGGCGCAACGAACTTAGATGGTAACTTGACAGTATCTGGCACAATGAGCTTAAATAATAGCTTGATAGTAGGTCAATATATGTCTACTCCTGCGCTAAGTGTCGGGGAGTGGTATCTAAGTATGACCCAAACAAAAATATATGGCGGTGATGCGCTTGTTTTCGGATTCACAGCCAGCCTTGGCGGTGAAATGACCTCGGGAATCGGGTTCGCTAATGGTTATACCTATGTATTGAATAATGGCAAATGGAACATAATAAAGAGCTAGGAGGCGATCAACACATGAACTTGTGTGATGCTGCAAAATACGCTTATGAATTAAAACCAATGGAGGGCTAAACTATGCAAAACGAAGACTATGTTAAATTTCTAATTCAAGATTTCGGGAACCAAATTATTGCTTTGACCCAACAACTTGCAAACACTAAAGCACAACTTAAACAGGCCAATGAAGAAAACGAAAAATTTAAACGGGGTGCTAAAAAATGAACAACTTAAATATTCAGATTATTAAAAACGATACAAGTACAACAATTTCATATAACGAACAGACCGGAAGCAAGAATAAAAATATCCGCGTTAGTTTCGATAATGATGCTGCCGCTAAAGCTATCTCGGATAACAAAGGAGATGTCATTAAAGGCTTGCAGACCTACATTGATGCCAAGTTTAATAAGGAGGAATAGCCTTGAGTAAAGCCTGGAAATCAAGATTAATTGCTAACCGATTCTGGCTATGGAAAGCGCTAGAAACGCTAACCCTTGGCCTGTATTTCATTGCTAAACAAAATTTATTTGAACCCCCGTACCATTCGATTTTGAACTCTCTTGATAATACAACATCTGTCGTATCCTTGATGGCTGTTGGACTGTTTACACTGGCTTATGTGCTGTTTAATATTGATAGCAAACTATATAGGTCAATTATGACGGGGCTAGTTACATTTGTTTGGTTGTTCTTTTTAACCAGTTTTGTAATCAGGGATGTAACTATTGGAATCTATATCAGTATTCAAGCAATTTATGCTTTCTACGTTCTAGGATCAACACTTTTAGAGGTGATAGTTGGGAGGCGATAATTGTGGACGATACAATCATAGTGGCGATTATTTCTGTAATGGGTTCAGTTATTGTAGCCCTTATTACAAGTGGGATGCCAAAAAAACCAAGCCTAAAATCGCTAGCTACTATTGAAGTGCCACGAAACGCATACAACCAACTAATTGCTGAAAATTTGGCTTTAAAAGAGGAAATTAAACAACTAAAAAAGGAGCTGGAAAAATGACAGACTTAATCGGACTAATTAACAATAGCGCTATAATTATGGTTGCTGCAGCAACCTGGGTCGTTGTGTGGGCGCTTAAGCAATCCAAACTTAGTAACTTACACATGCCGATTTATGCCTTGCTTATCGGCGTTGTAATTGGCATTATTGTAGGTGAGTTTAAACCGGAGCTTGGGTTACTTAATGGTGCCTTTGATGGTTTAATCGCTGGCGGGTTTGCTGTTGGCGGTAATGAAATGTTAAAATCGATCACTGACTTTATCAGCAAGGAGGACTAACTTATGTATAAAGGTATTGATGTCGCAGTTTATCAGCCCACAACGCTTGCTTACTTTAAAAAAGCGAGAAGCTGGGGCGCACGCTTTGCAATTGTAAAAGCCTCGGAAGGTACCAACTATACGAGTGCCTCGGGAACAGCCCAAGTAGCTAACGCTAGAGCTGCTGGACTGGCTACCCACGGTTACCATTTTAGCCGCTTTGTTGGGAACGAAAATGTGGCAGTGGCCGAAGCTGATCGATATATGCAGTCTATCAAAGACCTTGGACTAAAGAGCACTTCGGTTATGTTCCTGGACTACGAAGAAGCTAAGGGCGCAAGTTCAAGCAATACTAAAGCGGTTATCACCTTTTTTAGGGCCTTAATCAACAGTGGCTACAAAAATGTTGGTTTCTATTCTTACTATGGCATGCGCAATCTGTGGAACATCGCGACTATTAAAAAAGAAGTGGCTAAAATGGGTGGCAGCTTTGTATTTTGGTTAGCCAATTACGGCCCAAACCAACCCGGCATGGATAGCGTCGATGTTTGGCAGTATTCAGATTCCGGCAGTTTTCTGGGGTCAGGTACTGATCTAAATGTTGACTTTAATGGCGTTTTAGTGAAAGGCGTCAAGCCACCCAAGGCTGAATACTTTGACTGGAAGCCACAATGGCTATGCGCTAAAATGCAAATTAAAGCGTATTCTAGCGCTTCTGGAGTGGGAACAGGTAAACATGCTAAGGCAACATATAAACGAGGTGCAAAGCTGCACGTAAAGGTCCTGGAGGGCCACCGGTTCCAGCTCACAAATGGTTTATGGATTACTGCGAACAAAGCCTATGTAAATAATTTATACTATGTAGTAAATGGACCTGTTAAGCGAGTTAAGTCAGCTAAGGGAACGGGTCGTTATCAGGATTTAGCTTTCAAGCATAAGGTTGACAGCTTCAAAAAGGGAACCGAGTTTGATGTTAAAAAAGTAGTTGGTTATGGTGAAACCACAAGACTAATGCTGGCAAACGGGTTATACATTTCTGGAAACAAATTAATAAATGAATTTGTAAAATAATTTTTATTGGTCCGCCTCTCAAGGCGGGCTTTTTTTATCAAAACACGAACTATTTAAGCACTTAATGCTTTTAATGTTAAGCAAAAGTGTACCCAACAATTGTTGGGCGTACCCAACAATTTAAAATTTACGATCTTTCCTGTACCCAACAATGTTGGGTTTTTGACCCCCTATTTTTAAAATGTTGGGCACACTTCAAAGTCAGACACTTCAAGGGTTTAGACAGGTATGTACCCAACAACCCAACATATTCTATATATATTAGTTAAATAAAAAAAGGGTATATATATAGTGTATTTACCCTTGATTCCTATATAGAGAACTTTTTCAAAAAAAGTGTTCACAAATTAACCCCCTTAACTAGTATTGTTCGTTCGTGGTTTATTTACGAACTTTAAACTAAGGGTTGCAATCTTTTTAGGGTGGGTGTACTATAATAGGCGTAGTCAAGAAATGGCTGCCGTGCTAGGGTTAAACCCGAAAGGGAAAACGAGTACAGTACGATTATGAAACGGAGGAATTTATATGATCGAGATTAGAGTTTCAGGCGAGAATGCTGGCGAGATTCTTGAGCAACTAACAGGATTAGTTGCTGGGGCTTTGCCTACTGATACAAGTTGGACACCAGATGAGTATCTGGCAGTTAAGAAGACGGAATCTAAAAAGAAGATCGTCGAAAAGCCTAAAAAGAAAGCTGCGCCAGAGCCTAAGAAAGAAACGTCAAAAGAAACTAAAGCCCCCGAGAAGTCTGAACCTGCGGCTGATGCGGTTGACAAGGCAACAATGCAAAAGAAAATGAAGCAATTGCTTGATTCTGGTCATCGGGACGAGTTGTTTGCTATCTTTAAAGAACATGGAGCTAAGAAACTATCCGAAGTTGATAGCAGCCAGTACGGTGTTATCTACGATCAGATGGAGGCGGTTAAATAATGGCTTCACCAACACAGCACGCTCGACTTTCTGCGAGTTCAGCAGCTAAGTGGATCAACAACCCGCCAACCCTATGGATCGAAGAAGGTATGCCCGATACATCATCGCCATACGCGCAAGAGGGAACCGACGCACACCGTTTAGCAGAATTGGAGCTTAAGCATGAAGTTGGGCAACTAAATAAAGATCAGTTTAATAACGCGTTAAGTAGATTTAAGGAAAAGTCACAATTTTATGGACCTGCCATGCAAGAGTATGTTGACCAGCATGTCGGGCTAGTCATGGAAGATTACAACCGGCTTGACGGGGCAAACATGATGCTTGAACAGCGAGTTAGCTTTGCTAAGTATGCGCCCGGCGGTTTTGGAACTTCTGACTGTGTTATCGCAACCGATGATAGGCTTGAAATATGGGATTTAAAATACGGCAAGGGTATTAAAGTTAGCGCGGATCACAACTTCCAGCTTATGTTATATGCGCTGGGATGCTATGAACGTTATTCGATGATTTATGACTTCAAAACGGTTCGCATGACCATTTCGCAGCCACGTTTAGGTAATTTGTCTCAATTTGAAATAAGTATTCACGACTTGCTAAAATGGGGCCACGAGGTTGTAATGCCCGCCGCTGACAACGCTTTAAATGGTCGAGGCGCCTGGGATTTTGAAAAACCAGAAACCTGGCATTTCTTTAAAGCCGAAGGGTTTTGTAAAGCACTAGCTGAAAAGAATCTTAAGATTCGTAAGTACAAATTTAAAGAAGCTAACACCCTCAAGCCAGAAGAGATCGCTAATATTCTTAGCCAAAAAGCCCGAATCGAGCACTGGCTTAAAGCGGTTGAATACTACGCAACAACCCAAGTTCGAGACGGTAAGCTTGAATTACCAGGGTATAAGTTGGTTGAGGGTCGCAGCAATCGCAAAATTACTAATACCCAATCGGTTTATGATGCGCTTCGTAAGTCGGGTTATCGTAAGTCTGATATTATTGAAGAAAAGTTGCTTTCAATTAGTAAGTTAGAAAAGGTTGTTAAGCCTCGGGCTTTTGAAAAAGGCGTACTGCCATTCGTAGTTAAACCGAGTGGCAAACCTACATTAGTTACCAAAGATGATAAGCGCCCCGCTATTGGATCAACGGGTAGCGCACAAAATGATTTTAAATAAACGGAGGAAAATATTATGACAAATTCAGCACAAACTACAAAAGTTGTTACCGGTGAAGTTCGATTCAGCTATGTTCACTTGTTTGAACCTTACAGTTCATTTGAAGGTCAGGACGAACAGTATTCAGCTACGCTGTTGATTCCTAAGACCGATAAGAAGACGTTGGCAAAAATTAAGCAAGCACAGAAAGCCGCTGCCGAAGCGGGCAAAGCCAAGTTTAATGGCAAGGTTCCGTCCCACCTTAAGACAACGTTACGTGATGGAGACAATGACGATAGCATTGATCCAGAAGAAAACCCAGAGTACGTTGGCCACATGTTTATTCGGGTAGCATCTAAGACTAAACCCGGGATTGTTGATAAAAATGTTCAACCAATTATTGACCTAAGCGAGATTTATTCCGGTATGTATGGCCGAGCATCTATCAACTTTTTCGCTTACAATACCGCTGGTAACAAGGGCATTTCAGCCGGATTGAACAACGTTCAAAAAACTAAAGACGGCGACTTTCTTGGCGGCCGTTCCAACGTCGAAGACGACTTCGACGACTGGGAAGACGACAGCGAAGATGAAGACGGGTTGCTTGATTAATTAGACTAAGGCCGGTTATCCGGTCTTTTTTAATAGGAGGACTAGCTATGAAAAAAGAAGTTTGGGTTAAACTTGATCGATTGCCCGAAGGTTATGAAATTAGTAACTATGGTCGAGTGAAATCGGTTGACCGCTATGTTGATCGTGCTAGTGGCCCAGTTCATGTCAGAGAGCGTATTTTAAAGCCATCTTACGATAAGCGGACTAGGGCGGCGCACATTGCTGTTTCCCACCGTGGGAAGAATAAAACCTATTGGGTTGCACGACTTGTGGCGGAGGCTTTTATTGGCGATCCAACGGGCAAGGATGTTAAAACAATTGATGGTAATAATAAAAATTTGTATTATAAAAATATTTTTATGGTTAGCCGGAAAAATTCGGTACAGTTTGACTTGCAGAAGGGTAGACGGCATGCTAAGTTAGATGAAAACAATATTATTAACATTAGAAGATTAATCAGAGCAGGCATGATAACAACAGATATTGGTAAGCGTTATGGTGTCAGTCAAACCCTAATTTCGCAGATCAAAAACCATAAAATTTATGGGTGGGTGCCTTATGAAAAAACTAGAAATTGATATTGAAACCTATAGCGAAGCTAACCTGCCAACAGTCGGTGTTTATCGGTATGTTGACGATCCCAGTTTCGAAATCGATATATTTTCTTATTCAGTTGACAATGGTTCTGTAAAACAGATTGACCTTTTACAAACTGGTAAGGGGCTACCCAAGTGGATTTTAGCTGCATTAGATGATCCGTCATACATCAAGATGGCATTTAACGCCCAGTTTGAAAGGATTGCCTTATCAAAGCTTGTTGGCCACCAACTAAACCCCGATCAGTGGCACGACACTATGGTTATGTCTAATGAGATGAGCTTACCGGCCGGCCTTGGTAGTGTGGCCAAGTGGTTGGGCCTTGACGAGCAGAAAGACACGCGAGGTCGCGGATTAATTAATTACTTTGCTAAACCGTGCAAGCCAACTAAGGCTAACGGCGGCCGAACGCGCAATCTACCGAACAATGCTCCGGATAAATGGAAAACCTACCTAGCTTATAACCGTCAAGATGTGCAGACGGAACTAGCAATCGATGAAGCACTGCATTATTTTCCGGTTAGCGAGCGTGAGTGGTCCTATTACTCACTCGATCAACGAATTAACGACCGTGGAGTTGGTATTGACCAAGAACTGGCTACAGGAGCGGTTAAGATTATGGACCAGCTTAACAATGAGGGTAAGCAAGAGCTTAAAGAGCTAACTGGATTGGATAACCCGAACTCAATTAAGCAATTTAAAGAGTGGCTAGAAGCCCAGGGGTGCCCATTTGAAACACTTGGGAAAGCCACGGTACAATCAGCCCTAGACAGTGGTAAAATGCCACAGACAGTTGCTAAGGCGCTAGAATTACGCTTATCGTTATCTAACTCTTCAACAAAAAAGTATGAGAAAATGCTGGCAGCGACCTGCAAAGATGGCCGGGTGCACGGCCTGCTACAGTTCTGCGGCGCTAACCGTACTGGTCGATGGGCTGGCCGACTGGTTCAAGTGCAAAACTTACCCCGCAACTACCTATCACTTGACCAGCTAAAAATTGCTCGTGATCTGATTAAGAAGCAAGACATTGACAGTTTACGCTTACTTTTTGATAGCCCGCAAGATGTCATTAAGCAGTCCATTCGGACCGCTTTTGTCCCTAAACCCGGTTATCATTTAGCAATTTGTGACTTCTCTGCAATCGAAGCACGTACAATTGCTTGGCTGGCTGGCGAGAACTGGTCGCTTGAAGAGTTCCGCCACAATGAGGATATTTATAAAGCGACGGCGTCAAAGATGCTTGGCATCCCTAAGGCTAAGGTCAATAAAAAGATTCGCCAAAAAGGTAAGATCACTACCCTTGCCTTGGGTTATCAAGGGGCCACTGGCGCGATGCTGGCGATGGGAGCCAAGGACTTGGGTCTAGACGAGGATGAATTACCAGCACTAGTCAAGTCATGGCGCAAAACTAACCCACACATCGTCCATTTGTGGTATGAGGTAGAAGACGCGGTTAAGCGGGCACTATCAGACAGGGGTGTTCATTATGCTGCGAGAAGACGAGTTAAAACGTTTTACCGCAAGGGTTATTTATTTATTAGAATCCCTTCTGGGCGACTGCTTGCTTATGCGAAACCCTCACTAGATGATGAGGACGGCCACATTATCTACTATGGTCAAGGGATGAAAGCCGGATTTACCAAGTTGGAAACCTACGGCGGCAAGCTGGTCGAGAATATTGTGCAAGCTACTGCGAGAGACCTGTTGGCCTATAGCATGCTCCGGCTTGACCAAGCTGGGTATCACGCTGTATTTCATGTTCACGATGAAGTAGTAGCCGAGATTCCAGCTAGTAAAAAGCTTGATGAGATGAACCGAATTATGTGTAAGGCGCCAGATTGGGCTAAGGGGTTACCCCTTAACGCAGACGGCTACACAACGCCGTTTTACAGAAAAGATTAGTCATGCTATAATAAAGCTATGGACGTTGCCTAGTAACGCGTCTCCTTCATTAATTTTACTTCCTTCGGTAGCTAACTTTAAAAAGTTAGCTATTTTTGTTTGCACTTTTTTTGGACTAATGCTATACTTTATTTATACTAAATAGAAAGAAGGAAACTTAAATGCTAAAGTCGATAACGGATTTCTTTATTTGGATTATAAAAATGTGTATTTTGGGTGCAGTTGTTGTTTGGACGGTAACATTTGGCGCTATCTGCGCGGGAATCATATACGGGGCTAAATGGGCGGTTGCTAAAGTTCGGGAGGTAAGAAAGAATGCAGATTAATGAGGATAAAACAATTCAAAATGTTAAGGATTTTTGGCAAAGGGAATTTCCGTTAATTCTTAATATGACGCTAGTCGATAAGCATGATGTGCTTAATCAAAAGCAAAATTTAAGTGATGGCTTTAGTAGAAATAGTTTACAGTATGGCTACATCAAGCAACTTGATAGCATTAATCGGGCTTATGATCGTTTGTTTGAGGCAAAGTCACGAGATGTTATTCGTGAAATTTACATTTTGGGAAGACCTGATTACCGACTTATAAAAAAGTTTGGTGTAAGTCGGGGAACTTATTATGGCCGGATTAAACCAGAGGCGCTACTGCAGTTTGCAGCAGCTTTCGATAATGGCCGATTAATAGAAACGGGGGTGGCAGACCTTGGTTAAGGCAATTGACCCAGTTAGTATTTCGGATAAATTAAGATTTAACGGAGACATTAATTTATCGGTGGGACGTTCTCGGCTTGATAAGGAATGGCATAATGAGACAATGAGCTGGTCCGAGTTGGTTGACCGATTACAGAAGCCAACCATTACCCAGGAGCACTATGCCGAGTATATGAAGCTATCAAAAGGTAAGCGCGATGATATTAAAGACGTTGGCGGGTTTGTCGGTGGGTTTCTTAAGCAAGGACGCCGTAAGGCAAGTATGATCCAGTCTCGATCTTTGATTACTTTAGACGCTGATTTTGCGAGCAAAACAATGTGGGATGACCTGCAGTTACTTTTTAGTAACGCTATGGCCGTTTACTCTACCCACAGCTATGCCAGTGACCACCCGAGATTACGTTTTATCATTCCACTAAGCAGACCAGTTACCCCAGAAGAGTACCAGCCAATTGCCCGTAAAATTGCTGACTTAATTGGGATGGATATGTTTGACGACACCACTTATCAGCCAGAGCGATTAATGTATTGGCCGAGCCACGCAATTGACGGTGAGTTCGTTTTCCATTTTAATGATGCAGAGTGGATCAATCCTGACGATATTTTGGCAATGTATGATGACTGGAAAGATTCTACTTTTTGGCCGGTGAGTTCACGAGAGCACACTGTCCACGCCCGAGAAGCTAAAAAGCAGGGTGACCCACTAGCTAAGAAGGGCCTTATTGGTGCCTTTTGCCGTACCCACACTATTCAAGACGCAATTAGTAAGTATTTAAGCGATGTTTATGCGCCAACCAAACACGACGACCGCTATACTTATATTCCCGGCAGTACCACCGGTGGGCTAGTCATTTATGGAGATAAGTTTGCCTATTCTCACCACGGAACCGATCCGGTCGGCGACACGCTGAATAATGCGTTTGACCTTGTGAGAAAACAAAAATTCTATGATCTTGATGATGGGGTATCGCCGAAAACGCCCGCAACACAGCGCCCAAGCTACCGAGCTATGGCCCAATTTATCCAAGACCATGACCCAGAAACGATGAAGCTGTACCAGGACGAATTGACGGGTCGAAAGTTATCAGAGGCTAAAGATGAGTTTGCCCCGATCAACCAAGATAAGCAAGATTGGTTGTCAATCAACGCTAAAGGCAACCCGGAAGTCAACACATTTATTCTCGCCCAGCAAGTAATTAAGGACGTACCGCTTTACTATAATGGTTCCAAGTTCATGTACTACGACAAGCATATGGGCATATGGCGTAAAGGTGCCGAAGAGTATTTACGGGCTTACCTGACACGCCGCTATCTAGCGCAGTTGACCAAAATTAATCTAGTACGCGAAACAATTGCGGCAGTTCAAGGGCTTATCATGGTGGGCAAGGACTTTCCGAAAAGCAATACTAATAAGCTCGTGCTTAATAATGGAGTTTACAATATTCGCGAGAATAGCTTTGATAAGGACTTTACACCGGATATTCACGCCCAGACCAGTCACCCAGTTGAGTATGATGCGCAAGCTACTGCGCCAGTGTTTGACAAGTTTGTTAAGTGGTTAGCTGGTAAAGATGCTACGCCGTTTGTGTATGAGTGGTTGGGCTATTGTATGTATCGAGCCTATACGTACCAGAAACTACTGTTCGTGTATGGACGCGGTGGGTCCGGAAAATCTACGCTACTGAACCTATTTAAAAATGTGATCGGCCAACAAAGCTATTCAGCGGTTTCACTTGAAGCACTTATGACTAAGAACTTTGCAGCGGCTAACCTTTATCAGAAGACAGCGAACTTTGACACTGACGCCAAACCCGAGTTTTTAGGCGACGCAGCAACACTGAAAAGCCTAACCGGTGAAGATACCCTTTACGCCGATGTGAAATACGACCAACCGTTTATGTTTAATAACTTTGCCAAGCTGACGTTTGCCATGAACGCGCTACCGCCAATGCGAGACTTTTCTGGGGGCCTTGAACGTCGGGCAATTATTTTAAAAATTGACAAGAAAATAAGTGATGCTGATAAGCGACGTTTTCCAATTGACATTATGAAAAAAGAGGCTTCGGGGATGTTTAACCTAGCGATGGAAGGGCTTCGCCGGCTACTAAAGAATGGCCACTTTACCGAGACCGAGGCCATGAAACATGAAGTATCAGCATGGTTACTGTCTAATGATTCGGTCTCACGTTATCTTATGGAGGCCGTCGAAAAAGATGCCTCAAGCAGCGTTGCCGGCGAGGATTTATATTTGAATTATTCTGACTTTAGCGACGGCGCGGGAGAACGACCACTCGGGCGATATAAATTTTATAATCGCTTGCAGGAGCTTGGTTATACCCGTAAACGTGGGAAGGACCGTTCCGATCGCAAGTATTATTGGCAAGGAATTAAAATACAAGTAACTGACTTTTAGGAGGAAAACACATGACAATTCAAGACGAATTAGAAAATGAGGGCATAAGCACAAAACGGGTTAAGATTTCCGATGATCGACAAGGGCTGTGGCTACTTGGCGAGGTTGGCGACCACTTAGGGGTAGTCAGAGATATTAATGGTGAAATTAGTATTGTCTTTAGGCCAGAAGCGTGCGACCCTTATGTGTGGTTGGCAGTGGACTGTGTTCTTAGAGGAACCGATCAGATTGGTATCCTGGTGCACTTTAGCGATTATTTGGGGCTGACTAATCCAGAAACCCGCTTTTTCTCGGATGCCTACCAGGTTGACAAAACTAACATCGGTGAGGCATGGCCGCAGGCTGACATGCTAGATGAGCTACGCCAACAAGTCATTATTAGTCGTGGTAAGTCTGTTACAGAGCTTGATACGGAAGCCGATTCGATCCGCCCAGGGCATTACGCTGACGGTGAACACGACCTACTCTATTATTTGAAAAATATTATTGGCGAAGATGGTGTGCATGACTTTATCATCGGCAACGTTATTAAATACGTTTACCGTTATCGTGATAAGAATGGCATTGAAGACCTTAAAAAAGCGCAAGAATATTTACGACGCTTGATCGAAAAAGAGGGTAACGGTGAGGACGATTAAACAACACGGAGGTACTGAAAAATGAAATTAATCAATCTAGTAAATAAAGTTGAAAATAAATATGGGTCAATTGAGGAGGCGCCCTATGAATGCAAAGAGCTAAAGGCGTGTCGCAGGTTTGTTAGCGGCTTTAAAACTATGCGCAATGGTGTAGAGCTTAACCGCGGGGATGCAGCTAACAACCGAGAAATTGCTAAGCAGCTTTACTATGAGGGTTACTCAATTCGTGAAATTGCTGAAAAAATGGAATACTCGGTTAGTCAGGTCCGGTGCTATTTGAATTACTATAATCTACCCTTTAAGGGCCTTACTTCGCGCGACCGGTTCAAGCTATGGCAAAATGGCGGATATGTAGGCGAGGGAACCGTGAAGTCACTTGCTAAGCAGATTGATCTGAATTTTGGACAACTAGCAGAGAAGTATATTAATGCTGACCCAAAGTATACTTTCAAACGTATTTGAACTTTTATTATACTAGTGCTATACTGTCACTATACTAAATAAAAGGAGTTAATTTACATGAAAAATATGCTACTTAGCTTTGGAGTTTGCTTTGGAGTAGTTGTTGCCCTTGGTTTAGCCTTTGGCGTGCTGTTTGCTGTATTCGCTTACGAGAGTACCTGGATATTGATTCTTACAGGAACAGCAATTGGCACTTTAGCCCTATTCCTGGTAGACAGGAGCAATGAAAAATGAATTATTTTATCTTTGATTGCTTCATGTTTATTGTTGTGTATGTAGTTAATCAATTTTCGTTAGCGGGTGCAAAACACAGGAGGACTAAAAAATGAAATTTTGGGAAGGCAAAGGATGATAAAGAGCTTAGGGACGCTAAGGCGTTCTTTTTTATTTGAACTTTTTTTGAACTATTATTGAACTTTTTATGAACTAATGTTATCATATAAGAGTAGTAAAAAACAAACAGGAGGAATTTAGTTATGAAATTAAATACGGTTAAGCTAGACGGTGATTTAGAAAAAGTTGGCGATGAAGCCAAAGTTTTGGTTAATGGGGTCTATATGGGGGATGCTAAGTTTATGAAGGATGGCACTTTAATTCTTACAACTACTGATATGTTTGGTAACGAGCTTAAAGTTGATTACGATGATCTAGAGGAATTTACAGATGATATGCAAACTTTGGTGTTTGATTAAATAGGAGGGAACGCATATGGTAAAACTACTTTTAAAAAATCTACTTGCTAGCTTATTGTTGCTTTTATTTACGGTAGTCATTCTAAGCCTGTTATTTAACGTTCTATCAGAAGCTGCTAGAATGCCAGCTACCTGGGAATTTATTGGTGTCGCTGCTTTACCACTAACAGCAGTATTTGCAATTTGCGACTACGAGGAGGATAAATAAATGAGATTAACTTATGAGGAACTTAAAAGCAGTTTAAGAAAAACCGATCACATTAGTGGTCACTGGTCTAAAAGATACGGAATCATAAATTTAAAATATGGAAAAAGAAAGCGCCCGATTCTTAAGATTATAGATAATAACAGAGTTGCGTTTTCGTCATCCTCTTATTCTTATAGCGCTGCCGCCCTTAGAAAGATTGCTGATTTACTAGATACCCCGGAACCCGAAAGGTGTATTAAAAAGGCTAAGCCATCATACGGGGACCCGTTAATTGGTCTTCATGTTGACCCGTTAACTGCGGATAAAATGGGAAAAGAGATAAAGGCGGGCCGGTTAAAACTAAATAATAGTTTTGAAGCAGATAATCATTTTCAATTAACAATGCTTCATTCAGAATATGCTGATCTTAAGAAAAAGCATCCGGAATGGCCGCTTCCGTTATTTGGTAATAACGATTGCCATTTTATAATAAAGGAGGACAAATAAATGGGCTTTTTAATTTTTGATGCTCTGCTATTCCCAGTTGCATGGGGAATAAGACGATTTAATTGTTGACAATGTACGCATGAACCCAGAACTATTGGAGGAAAAATAAATGAAATGGAAGATAGGAATAATATTGTGCGTTGTATCATTTTCATCATTGTTGTTATTCGGAAAACCAATTTTGAATTTCGACCCTTTGAATATCTTCATGTTTTTTGATTTAATAGTTGGGTCTATCGGAATAGGAATGATGATTTAATAATTGGAGGCAGACAAATGAAAAAGCAATTATCAGTGAAAGACTTATTGTCGATTGATATGTATTTAGAAACAGGCGATGAAGACGAAGAGATGAAATGGTTCCCTTTGTTTATCCGTACGCCAAAAGGCATTGAGTGCCAGTTTGGCCAAAGAAACGATATTTTATCAAATGCAAAATTAAGAATAAACGAAACACCAAATGATTGTACACTAGGGGATAAGTAAATATGGCTTACTAAATTAAAGGAAGTGAATAAGTATGATAACCGATTATGATAAATACGTTATGGACGATGACAATGGGTTTGTGCTTAGTTTTGATCCGGAAGACTGGAATGACCTTCCTTTAATTGACTTTACTCGAGCGATATGGGGCATTCCGGGTAAGCCATTGGCAAAGATACCGGAGCCACATTTAAGAGCTATTAGGGGCTTTATAATGAAGGAATACAGCCCCGAAGCGTACGAGGGTACCTACTTATGGGACACTTTAAATAAGTTAATCGCGCAGTCAGCGCAGGAGGATTTTAAATAATGATAAATTATGAAACTATTGAAAAAGTTATTGTTGCTGCTTTTAATGGGCAAAATAAGGCTTCTTTTTCACTTGACGATCAAGAAACAATTTACGCTACACGTGTAAAGAACCCAAGTGATTACCTTAAAATAAAAGGCATTGAGAACTCTCCGGAAGGCTTCAAAATATACTGGGGGTATCTTAGTATGGATGATCTTCTATATTATGTGCGTACTTGCCAGCCAGGAATCGATGATTACATGAAAGATAATAGCTACTATCAACAAGATGGAGCAGCCGCAATTTATTGTGCGGTTAAATGGTTTGAAACTACTAATCCACGTACGATTAGAAAACGCGCTATTAATATAGATAAGATAGAAACACAAGGATATGGGGGGACACAGATAATATACAACAATAAATTAGTTGAGGCTGCAATTGAATATGGCCATGCGCAAGCGTTTAATGAGATGCCGTTACCAAAACAATTTAAGCAAGAAACTAAATTAAAGCTTGATCGGGCAAAACATTATTTTCAATACCAAGCATGCAATATAGGATATGGTGTTAAATTTGATGGGGACGAATTTAAAACGTTTGTACCAGGAGGGCAAAAATGATAAAGAAAATTAGTATTTTCGGTGTTACGTACGATATTGAATTGGTTGATAAGAAAAGAATGGAGGAATTGTGGGGCAATAACAAGGATTTTATTTTCGGACTAAGTTTCAAAGATAAGTGCAAAATATACATCCTTAAGGATCTGGCTAAGCCCCAACAAAAAGAAACTCTGTATCACGAATTGATGCACATGTTTTTAGATGAGATTGGTTACAGTGATCTATCAGAGGATGAAAAATTAGTTGACTTATTGGCGCATGCAATCCTAGAGATTGTGAATAATTCACGTACCTAACATTTTTTTTCAATTGTTGGGTACAGGGAAAACTGTAAAATGCTCTGTACCCAACAATGTTGGGTTTTTGACCCCCTATTTTTAAAATGTTGGGTACACTTCAAAGTCAAGCGCATCAAGACTAAGGGCGTTTTTGTACCCAACAACCCAACATATTCTATATATATTAGTTAAATAATAATAGGGGTATATATAGTGTATTGGTACGTCCCAATACCTATGCTATCCCAATATGCAGTATAGTTTTGAGCGAAAAAGCATGATTGTTGGGTACAAGGCCAGAGAAGCCCGGTATGACGGGAAAGCTAAAAAATAATTGTTGGGCGGTGATTTTTTGACGATTGAGAATGACGTCGAATTGTATTTAATTTCACAAGTAAAAAAGCACAGTGGGCTGTGTTTAAAGTTCGTTAGTCCTGGAAACGCAGGAGTGCCAGACCGAATTGTTGTGTGGCCAGACGGCCGAATTGTGTTTGTTGAGTTGAAGCGTGATAAGCACCACCAACCGCGGCCGTTGCAGTTAAGATGGCACCGACTACTTCGCCGTAAGCATGCAATCGTTTACGTGCTGCACGATAAAGATGAGGTTGACCAATTTATTGAGGGGGAACCATTTTGAAAGCAAAGCTATATCCGTACGAACGCTACTCGGTAACCTTCGTCGAAGAACACGATCACGCAGGATTGTTTCTTGATATGGGACTGGGGAAAACCTTAATTACCCTCACCGCTTTAAAAGAACTGCGCGATATGGAGCTGCTACCGCAAAAAGTGCTGATAATTGCCCCGAAAAAAGTTGCCCAAGACACCTGGCCAAAAGAGATCGCCAAGTGGGACACATTTAAGGATTTAACTTATTCGGTCGTTTTAGGTACCCCGCAGGCCCGTGAGCAGGCTTTAGCTGTTTCCGCGGATATTTATATTACCAACCGCGAGAACATCGTGTGGTTAGCTGATAAGTACAAAAAACGGTGGCCATTTAAAACAGTGGTGATCGATGAGTTGTCGAGTTTTAAGTCTAGCAAGTCGAAGCGATTTAAAGCCTTAAAAAAGTTGACACCATTAATTGACCGTCTGATTGGCCTAACCGGAACACCGGCGCCAAATGGTTTGCTTGACTTGTGGCCGCAGTTGTACTTGCTGGATCGTGGCGATCGACTGGGTAAGACAGTCACCCAGTACCGAAACACTTATTTTTACCCAGCAGAGAAGAGCGGTCATGTGGTCTATTCCTGGGCTTTGATTCCCGGGGGCGAAGATTTAATCTACAAGAAGATCAGTGATATATGTGTTTCGATGAAGTCCGAGGACTATTTGAACTTGCCTGCACGGATTAATGAGACCGTTTATGTTGACCTAACCAAGGCGCAGCGGCAGAAGTATAATCAGCTTAAAAAAGACTACGTATTACCGGTTAATTCTGGCGAAGAGGTCTCTGCGGCTAACGCAGCAGTTATGGCCGGCAAACTAGCACAGTTGGCCAATGGCGCTATTTACACGACAGATATGGACGGGAACAAGACGGGGAGGTATGCGGAATTTACCGAAGCAAAATTGGACGCCTTAGAGGACATCTACGAGCAGGCAAACGGCCAACCTGTATTGGTATTTTACAGATTCAAACACGACCGAGAGAGGATTTTAAAACGTTTTAACTTCGCAGTTGACCTAACTAGTGACAATATAACCGACTGGAACGCTGGCAGGATTCCCCTTATGATCGCCCAACCACAGTCAAGTGGTCATGGTCTTAATCTGCAAGCCGGTGGCCACATAGTTGTTTGGTTCGGGCTTACTTGGTCGCTGGAACAGTACCAACAAGCTAACAAGCGACTTGACCGGCAGGGGCAGACTAAGCCGGTAACGGTTTATCATATTCTTACTCGTGGGACAATTGATGAGTACATGAAACAAGTAATCGAACAAAAGGCCCTTGGTCAAGACGAGCTACTAGCTGCGGTCAAAGCCGAGCTTGCCAAGCAGACTAAATAAAACGTATAATAAAAGTGCCAGCATACACGCTGGCATGTGTTTTTTTTCTCTCCAAGTTGGTTGGCCCGTTGTGTGCATGTGCATATGACGGGTTTTTTGGTATAATGAGTAGAAAAGAGGTGTAAAAATGCCAAAACAAACAAGGATTCCACCGAAAAAACGTAAGTTTCTGGACTTGTATTTAAAGTACGGCGAGATAACCCGTGCGGGAGTAGAGGCGGGGTATTCCAAAAAATACGCCCAAACCGACCTTGCGCACCAACTTGATACACCTAGAAACAAAGCGTATTTAGAAAAACGTATGCACGAGCTTGAAACGTCAAAGATTATGGACCCTACACAGATTTTAGAGTTCCTATCGAGTGTGGCCAAAGGCGAGACAACAGAAACAATCGTTACCGTTAAGGGGCGAGAAGATAATGTGCCATCTAGAACTGCTGACCGAGTGCGGGCCGCCGAGTTACTTGGTAAGCGCTGGATGATGTGGACTGATCGGGTTAAGGTTGCTGGCAAGTCTAAGATTAAATTGACTATCGGTGACGAAGATAAGGACAAAAAATGATTATTCTACTACTACTACTACTAGTTGTTTTGTTGTTTTCGGCTAAGTGCCCACGAACAGCACTGTATCTGTTAATCGCGCCAATCCTATCGCCAATTGGTAAGGTTTTGTTGTTTATAATATTGTTTATATCTTATTATTTAGGGGGCGACGGGCATGCCTGAAATTGAGATTGATATTCCACGCCCCGAAAAGGTTTTCAATCCACAGTTTTATAAACGATTGTTTGACTATAGTCACTCCACGGAGGTCTACTGGGGTGGCGCTAGTTCTGGTAAGTCTCACGGGGTTGTCCAAAAGGTGATTATCAAGTCGCTACAAGACTGGAAGTCGCCCCGTAAGGTTTTGTGGCTTCGCAAGGTCGGTTCGACGCTGCGGGATTCAATCTTTGCAGATGTGCTTGACGGGCTTTCGGCGATTAAGTTGTTGCCTTACTGCGATGTAAACCGGTCTAACTTTGAGATCAAGCTACCTAACGGAGCGGTTTTTCTGTTTAAGGGGATGGACGATCCCGAAAAAATGAAGTCAATTAAAGGTATTTCGGACATAGTTATGGAAGAAGCGACTGAATTTAATCTTGAAGATTATACTCAACTACAGCTACGTTTACGTGATCGCCGGCATAAGCATCGACAAATATTCATGATGTTTAATCCGGTCTCCAAACTGAATTGGGTATATGATTACTTTTTTAAGCATGAACAACCTGACACACAAATTGTTCGGTCTACCTACAAAGATAACCTGTTCCTTGATGAGGTCACTAGAAAACATATTGAGGACTTGGCCAACTCGAATCCGACATACTATAAAATTTACGCCCTGGGCGAGTTCGCTACGCTTGACAAGTTGATTTTTCCGAAGTACGACATCAAGCGGATTAATACGGCTACTCCAAAAATGCGTGAGCTGCGAGACTTGTTTGGCCTGGACTTTGGTTACAAAAATGACCCCTCGGCTTTCATTCATTTAAAGGTTGACCTGGACAACAAGATTCTTTACTTTGTTGAAGAGCTGATTAAGAAGCACGCGCTAAACGACGAGCTGGCCAAAATGATTATAGACGCTGGCTATGGTAAAGAGATCATTTACGCCGATTCGGCAGAAGCTAAGTCAATCGATGAGATGAAGCGTTACGGGGTTTCCCGAATCCGTCCGGCCAAAAAAGGGCCGAACTCAATTATCCAAGGTGTAGCATTCTTGTCGCAATTTAGGTTTGTCGTTGACGACCGTTGCGTAAACACTAAGGTCGAACTGGACAACTACACATATCAAAAAGACAAAAAGACTGGTCTGTATTCTAACAAACCAATTGAAGACGCATTTAACCATATTATTGATGCGACGCGTTATGCGGTTGAACCAATTAATGGCCAAGGCCCAGCACGCGCACAGACTTTTAAGAATTTATTTATTTAGAGGAGGTACTACATGACCACACAGAGATTAACCGCAGTTGGCGATGGTATGGTTGACCGTTACGGCCGTTTTTTATGGCCGCTTGACGAGGAGCTTACACCGGAAGCCGTTAAGTCATTTATTAATTATCATAAGTCCGTTATGCTGCAAAATTATGACGTACAGTCGGATGCTTACCTGGGTAATCACCAAATCCTGCAGGGTCCGCGTCGGAAAAACCGGCCCGATAACCGGATTATGATTAACTTGCCAAAGTATATAGTCGAAAGCAACACCGGTTATTTTATGGGGATTCCGCCTAAGATCGCATTGCCTAATACTACCAATAATGTTAAGTTGCAAACTTGGTTAGACATGAACTCTTTTCAAGATCAGCTAACCGAGCTGTCAAAGCAAACCGATATTCATGGCAACGGGTTTATGTTTCTTTATCAAGATGAAAACTCTGATACCCGGATCGCCATTGCATCCCCAGAAGACGCCTTCATGATTTACGACGATTCAATTCAGCACCGGCCCGTCGCTTTTGTGCGTCCCTACTACAACACTAATCAAGAGCTTCGCGGTGAGGTATACACTAAGGACTACCGCTTTGACTTATCCGATACCATGACTTTTAATGCGCCAACGACGGATAATGCCAACCCGTTTAAGGCGGTACCGGCAGTCGAGTTTTTCGAGAATGAGGAACGACAAGGAGTGCTGGATAACATCATTTCGTTAAACGACGCGCTAGAAAAGCTATTGTCGCAGAAGTCAAACCAAAACGAATATTTCGATAACTCTTATTTAAAGATTCTCGGCGTACAATTACCCGAGAAAATTGACGAGAAGGGCAACCCGATCTCTGGAACAGTTGACCTAGATATTCTCAACAACAATGTTATTTACTCACCAGACACCGATGCCACAAAGGGTGTAATTGACTTTATCACGAAGCCCGACAATGACCAGATGCAAGAGCATGAAATTGATCGGTTGACTGGCCTTATCTACAAAATTTCGATGGTTGCTAACATGGATGACGAGGCTTTTGCTGGTAACGTCAGCGGGGTTGCGCTTCTCTACAAGCTGTTGCCAATGAAGAATATGGCAGCCACCAAAGAACGTAAATTTACGCAATCATTGCGCCGGGTTTTTCAACTATTGTTCAGCGTGCAGACTGGCATGGCTGCGGAGGACGACTGGCAAGTACTGACGTTCCACTTCAAGCGTAACTTACCGATTAATCTTGACGATGAAGCTAACACTGCTAAAACGCTTGAGGGAATTGTTTCTAAAGAAACACAGCTTTCGACGCTTGATATTGTTGACGACCCTAAAGCAGAGATTGAACGTATGGCCAAAGAGAGCAATGATGCGATCACTCAAGCCCAACAACAGGCCGAATCGCTGACTGACCAACAACAACAGTCGGGCGACAACCCGATTGAAAGCTAGAGAGGTGATTAGATGGCAGGCTATTGGGATAAACGGCTGGCCAATGAGCGAGCCTGGATAAGTAAGAACCTAAAAAGCGATCAAGACTTTGCGGGGGTACTTGATAAGCGCTACTCGGTGGCTGCTGACACAATTACGCAGATGATTACTAACGAACTTGCCCACTACTCGGATTCCACGGGCATTTCACTAGCAACGGCTAAGCGCCGGGTATCGGCTTCCGAGATTAACAGCTTTAATAGTGAGTACAAGAGCCTTATTAAGAGTAGAAGCAAAGCCGCTAAGAATCGGCTACGCCTGTATAATGTGGCCATGCGAATTAATCATTTAGAATATCTTAAAGCAAGCATTGGCCAGGAGCTGGTAAAGGCCACTGACGGGACAGATAAGGGCATTCGCGATCAAGTTAGCCAGGATACTATTAATGAATACAAACGACAATCTGGTTTGCTTGGGGGCATTTCAGAAGCACCCAGTATTACCGAAACCGCTAAGATAGTTGATGCGCAGACTAATGGGGCAAGTTTTTCGGACCGACTTTGGGGAAACAGCGACGCGCTTAAGGCCGAACTTGACCAGCTACTCACCCAGTCACTAATCAGCGCTGACAGCCCACGAGAACTAGCAAGTAAATTGGTTCCATTGGTTAGGGATAAGGTGAAGAACGCCCGCTATGTGGCCGAGAGACTGGCAAGAACCGAGAGCGCTCGGGCGCAGACTACAGTGCAGCTCGATTCATTCGCTAAATATGGCTACGATTGGTGTAAGTGGGTAGCCGAACCAAGTGCTTGTCCTGCCTGTCTTGAAATTTCAGAGGGTGGGACCGATGGAACCGGGGTCTATACAACGGATGATGTTCCAAACATTCCGGTTCACCCAAACTGTCGATGCTCCATTTCTGCGTGGTATGATCCAAAAACCGGAAGGGTTCCGGATTCACTCGAGGATGCCAGTAGCGACAGTGACGTTGACGACAGTCAGATTCCTATGGACGACAACCAGCTTCCGATGGACGAACTGTTATCGAAGTATTCTAACCCAGAGTTCACCAAAGCGCTTGGCCAAGATCGTGCAGAGAAGTTTGTCTCCGGCCTTGCTAAAGCACCTAAGCCGATTAGAGACGTTTATGCGGCATATGCACCACAGTTTAAGATTTCAGCATTCAAGGATGGCACGGCTAGTTTTTATAATCCGGCTACCCGTATGATTCAATTTAATAAAGAAAACGTGGATGGTAACGCTTATTGTCAGCCAATGGACACAGTTTATCATGAGCTTGGCCATCTAATAGACAATCTTTCTGGCGACAAAACCGAGAAAGCCTGGGATGGCGAGAAAGTGGTTGATATTAACGTTAGCCGATCCGATAACGCAGCATTCCAAAAGCTGCTTAAAAAAGAGCTTGATGATAACTCTTATGCACTAGCTAAAGAACAGCCAAACTTCTCGCCATTCGACCCAGTTGGCAAGACCCTCTTCAAGGGGCCGTTCAACAATCCGAACTGGAAAGAGCTTGGTGATATTTCGGATATGTTGCAGGCTAACGCAGGACTTAACCTTGGTTTTGGACATGATAAGAGCTACTACAAGGGTCCGCAAGGAAGATCACATGCTGCAACCGAGGCTTGGGCAGAGATGAGTTCAGCCACAATCAACAATCCTGCCTCGCTTAAGTGGATTAAGAAGCTGGCACCTAAGTCATATGCCATGTGGCTAGATATGGTCACCGATGCGCTTAAAAAGGTTAAGGGGGTGGAATAAGTGAGAGTTGATATGCTATCAACCTATGCAGACCATTTCGGTCAAAACTTCCCTATTTATGAGTTCAAAGGAACTTGGGAGCAAGCACAGAAGGCTATCCAAAAAGCAGTTGATACAGATACACCATATGCAGCTACAAAGTCCAATGGCCTAGAAGTTTACTAGAGAGAAAAGCCGTTCTATAGCAGGACGACTTTTTTGTATTGTTCGGGACGTCCTGAACGAAGCATGCCATTTACTAAATTATCGTTGCCCCAACAATTGTTGGACACACCCAACTTTTGCAGGTGTCCAACTTTTCCCTGTACCCAACAATGTTGGGTTTTTGACCCCCCATTTTTAAAATGTTGGGTACACTTCAAAGCCAGGCGTATCAGTATTCTAGCTACCCTTGTACCCAACAACCCAACATATTCTATATATATTAGTTAAATAAAAAGAGGGGTATATATACGTATATTTACTCTTGATTCCTATATAGAAAAGTTTTTGAGAAATTGTTGGACACCAGATAGGCGTTGGTCATAATATTAAAAAGCATTCGGGTTTTTTCCGAACATTAGTATTTTGATTGGCACGATTTGTGAGTTTGAGGTATACTATTGGTGTGAACCAGGTCTCCCACGACCTTAAATGCGAGATGGTCTCCCAGGACCTAAAATGCGAGAGGAGTGTTTAGCATGACAAAAGTTAATCTAACAGACCCAGAAGGTAAACCAGTAGACCCAGAAGGTAAACCAGTAGACCCAGAAGGTAAGTCAGTAAGCCCAGAAGGTAAGCCAGTAGACCCAGAAGGTAAACCGGTAAACCCAGAGGACAAACCGACAAACCCAGAAGGTAAGGCGCAGGAGCTGAACCCAGAGAAGCTCGTTGATAAGCTGCAAAAGCGTGTAGGCAAAGAACATGCCGAGAAAAACGAGTTCAAGGATAAGTACCAAAAAGCGCTAGACCAGATCGAGGCGTTGAAATCCGGGAAGACCATTAAGGAATTGGCCGAGGACGATAAAAAGACTAAAGTCAAGGACGAAAAGGACCAACGGATTCAAGAGCTAGAAAGTAAGCTGCATCGTCGTGATGTGGCAAGCCAGGCAGATGGCGTACTTAAAGAAGCTGGGATCACCGTTAAGGATCAAGTCTTAGATATGCTGGTCAATGACGACAACAAGACAACTTTTGCCAATGTTAAGGCGCTTGTTGATTTGATTAATAATACTCGGGAAGAAGTTCGTAAGGGCTTTTTGAAAGGACGTACGCCGAGAACTACCGGTAACCCGGCGCAGGCCATGACTAAAGAGGAAATTATGAAAATCAAAGATCCAATTGAACGGCAAAAAGCAATTCAAAATAATTTTGACGAATTTATTAAAAAATAGGAGGTTCCATAATGGTAGAAACTAATCTAACTAAAACCCCAGATATGGGTGAAGTCGCTGCGGTTGACTTTGTCAACCAATTTAGCTATTCACTTGCTAAATTACAACAGGCTTTAGGCGTAACTCGGGCGCAACCATTGCGTCAAGGCAACGCAATTCAAACCTGGAAGTTTGATGTAACTAAACCATCAGCAGGCGCCGCTAACGGTACAGTTGCCGAAGGTGATGATATTCCGCTAACCCACGTGGCTCGTACAAAAGATCATCTTTACACTGTTGGTTTCAAAAAGTACCGTAAAGCGGTATCTGTTGAAGAAGTTCAACGTGTGGGATATGACCTGGCCGTTACTCAAACCGATAATCAAGTTCGTTTAGCTATCCAAAAAGATATTCGTAAAGACTTTTTCGACTATCTTGCAACCGCGCCAACCGATTTAGGTAAAGTTTCAGGTTTGCAAGAAGCCTTTGGTAAGTCTTGGGGTAAATTGGCCAGCATTTTTGATGATGAAGACGCCGGCACAGTTGTCTTTATTAATCCAATGGATGCTGGAAACTACCTTGGCGACGCTGTTATTTCTAATGGTTCAAGCGTAGGCTTTGGTATGACTTTGCTACAAGGTTTTACTAATGTAACTGTTGTCATTAATAATTCAGTTCCAGAAGGCACTTTCTATGCAACTGTAGCTAACAACATCAACTTGCAGTACGTTGACGTTAATGGTGAAAGTTCTAAGTTATTTGAAGGCAAGCAAGTTGTATCTGACCAAACTGGTTTGATTGCCTTGGTTAAGGATGTTAATACGGTCAACTTAACTAACCAATCAACCATTTATCTCGGTGTTGCGATGTTTGCAGAAGTAACTAATGGCGTGCTTAAAGGAACATTAAACCCAACCGCAGTCCCAAAAGTGTAAAACCGACTGGAGTAACCGTTAGCCCGGCTACTGCGTCGATTAAAGTTGGGAAAACTACCAATTTATCTGCGACAGTGGCACCAGTTGGGGCCGATCAAGGGGTTAATTGGAAGGCCGTTGATCCCAATATTGCAACAGTGAGTGATGGAATTGTTACCGCTAAGACAGTCGGTAAGACCGATGTTGTTGCTACCAGTAAAGCTGATAGCTTAATTACTGGCGAGGCACACATTACCGTGACCGAATAGTGAAAGGGGGTGAGGTCGATGGCAGAATCGTATTTATCTGATATGAAAATTCTATTGGGTTTAGCTGACAGCGACGTAACTCAAGATGCACTCTTAAGTCGTATTATTGACAATACCCAAGCGAGTTTGCGGGTTAAACTGCATCTAGCCAGCGGCCAACCTACACCACGGGAGCTGGATTATATAATTACCGAAGTTGGTGTAAAACGTTTTAACCGCCTAAATAATGAGGGCATGACTAATTACACGCAAGAAGGCGAAAGTATCGCCTTTAATGCGAGTGATTTCGCCGAATTTCAAGACGATATAGATTCGTGGTTAGCTGATAATCAAAAATCGCGAAGTACGTTTGGCCGGGTGGCCTTTATCAATCCATATGGTGGCGGAAGCCACCAAGACGGAGGTGGTCCAAGTGCGTTATGATAAGGTTGTAACATTTCATAACAAAAAAGGTGCCTCGATTTATAACCCGGATACCGGCGAGTACGGTGATGGCGAGACTACTCAACAAATGTACGCTAACGTAACATCCCTAGGTACAGTACGTGAGATGCAGTTGTTCGGATCGCTTGATGGCAAGCACAAGGCCGTTAGAATCCGATATATGCAACCACTAGAAGATTGGGACTATCTAACCATTGCTGGCGAAGATGGTACAAAGTACCAACTAGCAACCAAGATTCATGTTCTCAAGGGCTATGCACTGATCGTAGGTGAAGATCATGGGGCTTAAATTTAGCGGTTCAGACGCGCTTAAAAAGGCGTTGAGGGCTAAACAAGATTTAAGCCCGATCAAGAAAGTTATAAAAAATAACGGTGCGGAAATGCAAAATACCGCTATGCGGCTAGCGCCGGTTGATACAGGTAACTTGAAGCGTAACATTCATCTTGCGGTAGTAGATAATGGCATGGCCGTTATTATCTCAAGTGATGCTAAGTACGCGGTCTACCAGGAGTACGGAACGCGTTATCAATCTGGTAAGCCCCACATAAGGCCAGCTTTTAAACAACAGTGGCCGGTTATGGTGGCCGACTTAACCAAGTTGATGAGGTGAAGTAATGAAAACAGTAGACCAAGATTTATTTGATACCTTTTTCAGTCTAAGCACTAAACTAGGGTATCCAACATATGACTATTTACCCGGAAAGACCGCGGAGTATCCTTTTGTAGTTATTGGCGCGGTCAACATAGGACAAACACTTGTCAAGTTGGCTAAAATAGAAACAGTTAGCCTAACAATTGATATTTGGGGGAAGCGTGAACAGCGTCAAAAAGTCTCGACAATAATGGACGAACTGGACACGCAGGCCCACCTAATAAAAAGCTTAAGGGACTACCGTGTAGCCTATAGTAAAATGACTACTAAACAGATTATCGGTGACACATCTACAAGTAGCTTTTTATGGCACGGTATCCTTGACTTACAAATGAGAATAATTTAGGAGGTTTACAAATGGCAAATGAATTTACGGCTGAAATGGGTTTTGACAAAGTTGTCTTCCTGCGTCGATTATCAGACGCAGCCAACCTTGCCGGTGCACGTTTAGCCTTACAAACTACCCACAAGATAGAAATGAAGTCTCATACGGATTCAACCGCAACCAAAGATGGCAGTATCACAACCCAAGGATCACCCGAAACAACTTTGGAAGTTGAAAACATTAGTTCCGATGATATTCTGAACGATTTACTTTGGGATTCGTCCAAGAATAAAACCAAACTTGAAGTATGGGAAGTCAACTTGGCTAAAAAAGACGCGAAGGGCCATTATTTTGCTCGCTACATGCGCGGTTACGTTAATGAAATGCAAGAAGATAACGATGCTGACGACAGCTCAAATGGCGACGCAAGTCTTACCATTGATGGCGTTCCACAAGATGGTTACCTAACGCTTGACGAAGGTCAAAAAGCCGCAATCGCTTATGCCTTCCGTGGTTTGCAACCAATTACCGATTCTGACCGTACCGGCTCCGGTGTTCCAATTGCTACTGGGATTACCGTTGACAATCCAACTCTTTCAGTTGTTGCTGGTAAAACAGGCCAGCTTGTGGCAACCCTTGAACCTTCTGGGGCCGGTGATGTAACGGTTTGGGGAACTAGCGATCCAACAGTCGCCACGGTTGACCAAAAGGGCTTGGTTACCGGTGTTAAAGCCGGAAATGCTACTATTTCTGCGAGAACCGGAGTTTTAGTAGCAATCAGTAAGGTTACCGTGACCCCGCACTAATAGGCGCTAAAACTGTTATAATATACCCGAGCGGGCACAAATAATAGCGCCGTAAACCCGTTCTAAAAAAACAGCATGGAGGGAATAGCTTATGAAAATCACAACACTTGATGGTAAGGAACACGAGTTTAAATTTGGCATTGGCTTTGTTCGTGCAATTGATAAAGTTTACACGGTTGAAAAAGAGGGCTTTAAATTTGGTGTAGGTCTTGATTTGACCCTGACCAAACTTATCTCGCGTGATCCGGTTACTTTAGCCGAGTATTTGTATAATGCCCGTAAGGACAGCACACTTACTCGAGAAGCAATCGAAGACCTATTAGACAGCTTGCCTAATAAAGAGTATGAAACCTTATATGATGAGGTTATTGACGAGATCAGTAAGGCTAACGCGACAGCGTCAAAATACAAGGCCGTCAAAGCGAACCTACAAGCGGCACAAAAAAAGAACAAGAAATAAGGTCGGAGAATCCGGCAGAATGGAGCGCAAATGCTTACCAACGTATGCTGGTAGAGGCTTTGCGCTTTTTTAATGCTAAGAGCCTTGAAGAGGCTAAAAATATGACTTTGGCCGAGTATCGAATTTACTCCGAGGTTTACCAGCTAAAACAGCTTGACCGGCAGCGCGATATTTACGAGCAAGCGTGGGCCAACCAAGCCGCCAAGGCGACTAAAAAGTCGGGTAAGCCCTACTACCGTAAATTTGATGACTTTTTTGGTAATGAGTATGACAAACAGGTTCGCAAAGTCATGGCAAGTTACCAAGGCGCCTTCGATAAAAAAGCTGCAGAAGAGCTACATCGACAAAAGGTGCTGGAAAAGATTAAAGCAAACATGAAAGAATTTTATGGAAAGTGAGGTAGATTATGGCAGAAAGCTATAGTGTCAAAGCACAGTTATCCGCAGTTGACGATAGTTTTACCCGTGTTTATAAGCAAGCCGAAGCCCAAGTTGAGAGTTTTGAAAGGTCAACTAAGGGCGCTATGGACGGTGTAGATAGTGCTACTAAAAACGCCGGCAACTCTGTTAAGGGTGTTCTATCGGGAGCATTTAAAAGCGCAGGAACAGCTATCACGAGCTTCGTAACAGATTCAAAAAGATTGGATTCGATTAAGTCAACAATCTCAACGTTGGCAAACTCGATCAAGTCAACGCTATCAACCGCTTGGGATGCTGCTAAAAGCAAGGTTAGCGAATTTATTGCTTCAAGCAAGACCCTATCCTCAATTGTTAGCACGGTTGAGAATGTAGGTGCGGGAATTAAAGCCGGAATTGCTTCCGCGTTTGATGCTGCTAAAAGCAAGGTTAGCGAATTTATTGCTTCGAGTAAAACGCTATCCTCAATTGTTAGCACAGTTAAGACAGTAGGCACAGGCATTAAAACCGGAATTGCTTCCGCGTTTGATGCTGCTAAAAGCAAGGTTAGCGAATTTATTGCTTCAAGTAAGACCCTATCCTCAATTGCAAGCACAGCTCAAACTGTAGGGGCGGCAATTAAGGAACATTTCTCATCGGGCGTTGACGGGGCCAAAGGCGTTTTAGGGACCTTAGGTAGCGTAGCTAAAACCGCGTTTTCAGGCATTTCAAGCGCAGCTTCGACCATTTGGGGGCCAATTAAAAATGGCTTTACCCAACTTGGCAGCCATATTAAAGGAGCGCTAACGGCGGCTATTGATGCAATTAAGAAAAAGTTTAGTGAACTAAAGGCTGGCGCAATGGACGCCTTGAGTGGTATTGGTCAAAAACTTGCCATTACCGGTGGGTTAATAACAGCTTTTGGGGTTAGATCATTAAAATCCTTTGGTGACTTTGACGCGAGTTTGAATAAAGCTGCTGTAATGGCAGGAGGAACTTCCAAGGATATTTCAGGATTAAGCAAGGTTGCGAATAAAATGGGCGCTGATTTACCTCTGTCAGCGCAAGAATCGGCAGATGCTATGGTTCAGATGGCTCAGTCAGGGGCTAGTGTTAAGACAATCGAAAAGACCTTCCCCGCAATTGCTAAAGCTTCAACCGCTGCTGGATCCGATTTGACAGAGACAGCTAAAGGGGTTCAAGTTGCAATGACGATCTGGCGGGATTCGTTGAAGTCACCCGAAGAAGCAGCCTCTGGCTTAGTTAAAAACGCTAACCTGTCTAATGCAAGTGTCGAACAAATGTCAAGCGCACTAGCTAACGTAGGTGGCACTGCAGTGCAAGCCGGGGTAAGTTTTAATCAAATTTTGACAGCGGTCGGTTTGCTAACTAACAATGGTTTTTCAGCCGCACAAGCATCGCAAGATTTGAACCACGGGTTGCTACAAATGGTTGCCCCTGGAAAAACAGCAACCGAAGCCATGAATAAGTTAGGCATTTCGTACACAAATGCCAACGGAAAGATGAAACCATTTTCATCAATTCTTGAAGATTTACGTAAAAAGTTTCAGAACATGACTCCTGCACAGCAAGCCATGTATTCAAAAATGCTGTTTCAAACAGCAGGTATGCAGGCTATGCTTCCATTAATTAAGTCAACCGGTGTTTCTGCGGACCATACTGCAACTTCATGGTCTGGCTTTTCAGCGGCTTTGCAGAAGTCAGATGGTTCTGTAAAGTCCGCAACTAAGTCGCTGAACGACCAGTCAAAAGATATGCAGAATAATGTGGGATCATCAATCGAGCAGGTTGGTGGTAACTGGGAAGCCCTAAGAAATACAGCTATGGAAGCTACTAAAGGCGTTCATAGTTCGTACTTGTCATTGATTAATGACGCGCTTAGTTGGGCTACCTATTCAAAGTCCGGTTCAGCCGGATTCATTAGAACCTTTATTGGTATGTCACCGGTTATCGGAGCAGCTACAGTTGCTTTTGGCGGCTTTTTAACCGCGGTAGCTCGAATTGGTTCAACTTTGCAAACCCTGGCGAGTGCTGCGATCGGTTTATTTTCACCGGTTACTTTAGTTGCAGCAGGGTTCACCGCACTAGTTGCTGGATTTGTCTTAGCTTATAAGAACTCGGCGGCGTTACGGGGCGCAATCGCACAAATTGGCCAAGCCTTTACATCAGTATTTGGATCGGGTATTAGTTCCGCCAAGTCTGCGCTTTCAGGGTTTGTTTCAGCTATCAAACCAGTTACAACGGCCTTGGGAAACGAACTCGGGGGTGCGCTTAAGAGTATTAATTGGAAGGGCGTATTCACCACCGCAAAAACTGCGATTACTACTTTTGGAACTGTTGCAAAAACGGTATTCACAGTGATAGGTAATGCAGTCAGAGCTATGGTTACTGTTTTTGGACAGATTGCTTCTGGCTTTGCACGAACCGGTGCCGCTGCGGCTGTTTGGACTGCGATTCGAGCAACCGTTACTGCCGTTTGGACAGTATTAAAAGGTGTGGCAATCGCAATTACGAGCTTTATTACGCAGTCAACCACCGCGGGTAGCACATCATCAACCATTTGGACAACAATTGGTACTGTAATTGGTACTGTAGTCACTTTTATTAGTAATATTGTCACTGCTATTATGAAGTTTATCACGCAGACGCAGACCGCTGGAACCACGGCTAACGCTATCTGGACTGCTATTACGGCAGTAATTGGGTCGGTTGTTAATGTTTTTGTACAAATTATTTCAGTAATTGCCCAAGTAGTTGCTGGATTCATGCGGACTGGAGCTGCTTCGGCAACTTGGAATGCAATTGTTGCGGTGGCCAAGCTGGTCTGGCAAGCAATTACAGATATTGCTACCATTATTGGAGCGGTTATTCTGGTCGTTGCAAAATTAGTAGGCGGGTTCCTAGCGCTTACCCCAGTTCAGGCTTTGTTCCGAGTTATTGGGGTGGTAATTGGGGCTTTAGTAATTGTTATCATGTCAGTTATTACAATCGTGGCTAAATTATTCACCGCTATTCTTAATCCGGTGGGCACGGTTAAGTCAGTTTGGCGCGCGCTAGGTAGTTTCTTTAGCGGACTTTGGAAAGGTATTAAGTCTGTAGCTTCGGCTGCTTGGACTGGCATTAAAGGTATGCTATCGGCGGCCTGGCATGCGATTAAAGGCGTTGCAACTTCTGTTTTCAATGCTTTAAAATCATTCTTTAGTGGCGTTTGGCGTGGGATTAAAGCCGTCGCATCAAGTGTCTGGAACGGGATTAAAGGCGTGCTGTCTGCAATCTGGAAAGGCATTAAGGCGGTAGCAACTTCGGTTTTCAATGCTTTAAAATCGTTCTTTAGCGGCGTTTGGCGTGGAATTAAGGTCGTCGCATCAAGTGTCTGGAACGGGATTAAAGGTACGCTGTCTGCAATCTGGAGAGGCATTAAGGCGGTAGCAACTTCGGTTTTCAACGCTTTAAAAGCATTCTTTAGTGGCGTTTGGCACGGAATTAAAGTCGTCGCATCAAGTGTCTGGAACGGGATTAAAGGTACACTGTCTGCAATCTGGAGAGGCATTAAGGCGGTAGCAACTTCGGTATTTAATGGGATCAAGAGTTTTATTTCGGGTGTTTGGCACGGAATTAAGTCTGTCACATCAAGTGTCTGGAACGGAATTAAAAACGTGGTTGGTAGCCTAGCTAGATCGGCAGCCTCGGCTTTGAGAGCTGCTTGGGGGGGTCTTACACATTTTGCATCTTCAATTTTTAATGGCATCAAGAACGCGATTCTAAGAATCCTTGGCTCAGGATTAAACCTTTACAATATTGGTAGAAACATTATCCTGGGACTGTGGAATGGTATGGCTGCACTTGGCCAAAAATTATTGAACTGGGTATCAGACCTTGCGGGCAGCATTGTTAAAACTGTATCCAGAGCGCTGCATATTGGATCACCATCTAAGGTTATGCGCAGAATTGGTATGTTTACCGTTGAAGGCTTAGCACAAGGTATGCGAGATAATACCAGCATGGTAACCGATCAAGCTAACGAGTTGGCTGCAGCAGCCACACCAAAGATTACGCCTAATTATCAAATGGGTTCATTATCGGCTGGTATTAAACCACTTGCGAATGGTAAAATAGATATAACAATGGATCAGAACCAAATTCAGCCGGCTTATGTCACCCTACAAATGGGTGGACACACCTTTAGCACTTTTGTAGATGATATTAGTAAGCAGCAGGGAACTGCGGCAAGACTGGATAGCCAAAGATTATAGGAGGCGCGTTGTGAGATTTGATTTCACAGATATTAATAAAGTTCAAGCACAATCGCGAGACCCCGCCGAGGGTCTCTCGGTAAATGATTTTAAATTTGATTCTATTGATGGCTTTACGACGTTGAATGTAGAGGGCCGCGATGGGTTTACCAGGAGCCTAAATGCTCCGGAATTGCCTAAAAGTGGTAGCCGTTATTTATCTAGCCGAATACCAGCGCGTGACTTGGTGGTAAATGCGTATTTGGATGCTCCGGATATTGCCACATTTAACGCTACTATGGATTTAATTAAACAGAAACTAGTTCCGGCAGAAGTGGCAATCCAATTTAATGACCAACCCGATTGGCACTTTATCGGAACAGCCACTGGAATTAGTATTGGAACGCCGGGGAGTTTATCTACAACCCTTGCGATTGCTTTTACCTGTTCAGACCCATACTATCACAGCTCAGAAAAAAGCGTAACAAGCACAAATTCATTAGTAATTAATGACAAGTTACTAAGTACCCCTGTTGTTCCAAACAGTTTAACAGCAGTTATAGGTACAACAGATGGAGTCTTTTCGGTTATGCTTAATGATGAAAATGCGTTAAATTTAGTAACCGGGGTTACCGAGGGGGATACCATTGCGTTTGATTTCAAGAAGCTAACAGTTTATGGAGGGTCAAATTCAATGCTTGAGTATTTAAGCCTTGAAAGCCTACTCGGGGACTTCATGGTTACCTCTGGGTCTCAAATAAAAACTTCAAACGCAGGAACTATTCTTACGCTTAATTACGAGGCGGTGAAGCTATGATTTATGTATTCGACAAAGATCAAAATTTAATTCAAATGATAAGAGAATCTGATTGCTTATCATTGCATGTTGTTGAAGAGATAAACGCCCCCGCTCAATTAACGATGGAGTTACCCTATGGGACAGATAATGGTACTAATTTACAACTAAAGCTTGGAGCTACCTATGTATGTGTATTACGCCCAAACGATACAACCTATCTTATGTTTCGGATAAATAACACTACAGAAGAAACAACGGGAACAATTACCGCATCAGAATCGGCTTATGATGAATTGACTTACAGCACATGGATTATTGATAAGCGCCCAACAAATGTAAGCGCCTCTGGAATGCTTAACACCGCTTTGCTTAACACAAGCTACTCACTCCGGAACTGTCCATCTACTGGTAACTTATCTACCAGTTTCTATTACATTTCACCATACGAAGCAATTAAGAATGTTGCAGATTTATTTGGGTTAGAAATTCGATTTAATATTGTTATCAATGACAATACGATTACTGCTAAGTATCTGGATGCTTATGTTAAACAAGGAAATTCGGCTAACATGAAGCGCTTTGAGTATGGCAGTAACGCGCTAGAGATTAAGCGTGAACAAGATTTCAGCTCAATTATTACAGGGATCGTTCCCCGGGGTAAGGGTATTCAGCTTGATAGTGATAGTAACACAAACCAAAATGACCCCGCGGTTTATGGCCGACGGCTAGATATTACAGGTGCTGAATGGTCTACATCAAAAGGCGACCCGCTAGACAAGCCGAAAGGTCAGGAATATTTATACGACCCTGTGGCAACGGCAAAGCTCGGGTTACCCAAGGGTAGAGCCCGTTATCAAGTGGTTGTATTTGAGGACGATGATACGTTAGACGCTTTAATGGCTGACGCATATACTTACCTGCAGAAATACAGTCGCCCTCAAGTTGCTTTTACGGCTAACATTATTGACGTCGGTAGCTTAGGTCTTGGGGATACAGTAGCGATTATCAGGCATGATCTAAATATTGAATACGCAGCACGAGTTTATAAAATAGATTATGATATGCTGGATTTAACCAAGTCGACGCTTGAATTAGGCGATCAAAACGTTAGTCAGTCGTCGATTGTGTCACAGATAAACAGTATAACCGGAACACAAAAGACTATGGCCACCAATCTTAATACCACCATTTGGGCGGCTAACCATAAGAATGAAGTAACCTATTCAACATACGAACCAAGTAGCGCTAGTTTAAATGACGTCTGGTATAAAACGCTTCCGGATGGCAGCGTCGAGATGTACATTTACAATAATGGCTGGCAACTCTCTAGTCCTTACAATGATGATATGGTTAAGAGTATTAATGCGAATAAAATTACTGCTGGAACGATTGACGCGCAGAAAGTTAATTTGATTAATCTTAATGCCAATAACATTACTACTGGGGCTATTTCAGGGGCTGTTTTCCAAACTTCATTCAATAATTTTGGTCAATCCGTTCAATTAGACTCCAATGGATTAGTATTTCATAAGTTAAACGGGAACCGGTCTCTGCAAGTAAAGCAGGATGGGGTATCCGTTTTTAATCCAAACACCAATATGCTTATTGGTACGCTTAGCTATGCGGAAGATCCTTTTAATGGCAACAGTCCGTTAGTTTCTTTATCAACTACTGGGTCCAGCAACTTAAGTTTAGGGTTCCAATCCTCGGATACAGGTAAAACATATACACCAGCGCTAAATATTGACGGAGCCACCGGTAATGTTGGTGTACACTATAATCTTTATGTTAATCAAAATTTAGTGGCTGGAGGCAACCTGCAGACAGGTGGTAACTTGACGGTAACTGGCGCAACGAACTTAAATAATGGCTTGATAGTATCTGGCGATGCAGGCTTAAATGCCGGCTTGATAGTATCTGGCGCAACGAACTTAATAATGGCTTGATAGTATCTGGCGCAACGAACTTAGATGGTAACTTGACAGTATCTGGTCACAATGAGCT
>ASRJ01000019.1_pt1 | contig 20595 bp, 20 predicted proteins | sample 714228 | NCBI WGS metagenome assembly ASRJ01 (sample SAMN02954266, study PRJNA200717) | food metagenome | biome: terrestrial; feature: Turkish kefir grains; material: grain; isolation source: kefir grains from a family living in the Northwest region of Turkey and... | place: Turkey
GTTAACCTAATGCGCTTTTATCGAGCTACTACGAAAGAGCAGGAAAATGTGGCATTAGATCGTATGATAGATACTTTACCCAGCCCTCAAGAAGTTCAATATCATTTGAATAATTCATTAGAATCAAAAAGTATGGATATTAGTAAGTTGAAAACTAAGCGAGTAAAATCGTTTTATAAAAAGTAAAATCTTGATTAAATAAATATCTTAAATTGATTTTTATTAAGCATTATCTAGTTTTAAAATTAATGACTAGATAATGCTTTTTTGTTTGTATGTAATGCTTTGGTAATTGTAAATACTGTAATATTACTTTGGTATTAGTCTGTTTTAATATTGATCTGATAAAAAATAGTTAAAAAACTTTTATATTTGCATTTTACTATAGTCTTACGTTTGCTTCTACTATATTTTTAGCAAGGTAAACGGAGGGGAAAGTATGGCGAATTATTTTATTACTAGTATGGAAGACCCAATGCCGTCCGCAATTGAAATTGCACAAGCTAAAAGAGTTAAATTATTTAATGCTAATGGTCAAACTGCTAAAATCGTAGAAACTGAGTACAACAATGCCCATGCCTATGCTCAAAGAAATTTGGGCACAGAGGGCAAAGTAATTAATCTTTATCAATACTTTCAAAATTTAAATTATCAAGATGATCCTGTAATTGATCGTGTAATTATTAATCAAATAACTCAAATGTCTGGCTATGAGCTACGAAACAATGCAGCATATAAGGATAATAAGCTAAGGCTAAAAATTGGATTTTTATATAATCGCTTATATTCAATTGATTATTATGATCGTTACGGCTTTTTAGATCGAACAGATTATTATGATCAGGGTTGCCTTTCGTTTACTGATTTCTATGAAGATAAAGGTAGGTTGGTTTTGACACAATACTATAACGATAACGGTAAACCAATTATATTAATGCATTATCGTGGTGGTGAAGGTAATAGTCCAATTCTTACGTTAATTCAATTATATTATCGAGACGTTTGGCATAATTTTGATTCAGCCACAGCTTTCAGAGCCTATTTTTTTGATGAATTAGCTCAAAATGATTTAAAAGCTGTTTTTTTTGCAGATAGATCAGAGCGTACTCTGTATGAGTTTCAGCAAATGAAGCAAATTATACCACGCTATTTAATTTTTCACTCTTCAGTTACAGTTAATGGTCAGCGTAATGGGCGGCTCTTTGGAATGTACGAATGTATTTCAGATATGCTAAATCAAGGAAGTCTGAATGGTTTAATTTCGTCAACTAATCAAGAAGCAGATGATGTTGCTAACATTTTTAAGACTAATCATAGCTATGCAATTCCAGTTACTTATGCTAGTGGCAATATTAAACCGGTCTCATTTGCAAATAGGTCACCTTATAATTTAATCGCCGTTGCTAGATTAAGTGAAGAGAAGCGATTAGATCACATTATTCGAGCTGTGATTAAACTTAAACCTAAATATCCTCAACTCAATTTAACTTTTTATGGATATGAACAAAGTACTACTGATAAAGTAACTGGCCCTTCGTTACATAATTTAGTTATTCAAAATCATGCACAAAATTATATTCATTTTGCCGGCTTTCAAAATAATTTGGATAATGTTTATAACAATGCATGGCTAGAAATTCTTACTAGTAAATATGAAGGATTTGCTATGGCTTTATTAGAGGCACAAGAGCATGGCTGCCCAGCAGTTGCTTATAATATTAATTATGGGCCTAAAGAAATAATAACGGATAATTATACTGGTAAGTTAGTACAAGCTGGTAATGAAGCGCAATTGGTTCAAACTTTGAATGCTTTATTAAGTCATCCCGCTATTTTAGCTGATTATTCTAAAAATGCATATTCGGTGGTTAGAAAGTATAGCTTTAGTAATGTGGCTAATGCTTGGCACAATTTTGAATTAAGAGAAAACTTAGTCAATTAAGACCTTATAACTTTCGTTTTATCATGCTTTATTTTGCTAGAATGAAAATGAAAGGCTAAGGGTGATATTATGAAGCATTATAGAGATCCTTTATGGTGGTTAGGTATTATTTATGGAAATGGTAATCCAAGCTATATGATTCCATTTCCTAAAGATTGGCATACAACTGTGTTTATCTTTTGGGTGATTTTAATTGTATGTGCAATTGGGGCTCTTTAAGGAATGTTGTGATTTTTAACTTAGATGAAAAAGAAAATAAGATTATCAGACGAATTAGATCAAGCAATAAAAACGAAGTATTTGTATGCTAATGAATGTACAAGAATGTAACACTTAACTGTTTTTTAGACTTATATTTAAAACAAAAATCCTGTTAAATCTTGGTATTAATAAAAGATTTAATAGGACTTTTTTATTTTAGAGTTTTTCTAGATGTTTTTGTATTTACGGTTTTAATTTATGATGTCCAGTCCAAATTAATATGTTAAAGCACTGTATTAAGACTTGTAAGTAAATTGCTAAATCATCCTTTATGTTTTAATTTGGCCTAAAAAATTAGTGAATCATCTTTGAAAATTAGCTATTAAATTTTGGCATAAACTGTTGCTTGCATATTTCTTCGTTTTCGTTATAATCTTTGCTTGCTTAAATAATACTTTGATGCATCCCTACAGCCAACTCTCAATATGCCCTCTATTAAGCTAGCTTTCTGAGCTAAATGAATATTTTTAATTCTGCACGGTCTTAATATGAGAAAACCACGTTGACATTTGCTATAGTCTTGGATAGCTTGTTTCCATAGAGTAGGTGCAGGACGATAGAACTCTTTGATTTCTTTTAAAGTTCCAGGCAAATATGCAATGATACCTACACCGGCATAAAGCATTTCTTTTCTATGAGTCCATTTATCAATCACTTGATAATTATGCGTTTGTAATGCTACAGCTATTGCTTTAGCTAAAGAATAGGGGGGCAACTAGATAATTTCTATGGCCATAGAAACTCAAAGAAGCATTAGAATTAAAATCAGATTTTGATACCTTAATTTCATAACAAGTAATTTCTTGTGTGCTGGGAGCATAAGTAGCAAAATCAACATTTTCTTTACCTTTGCCTATCCAATTTCCACAAGGTACTTCTAGCGCTCCATATTCAGTTCTAAATCTGCTGTCTAATACTTTTTTGGCCAAAGCAAATTCAATTTTCCTTGTTAGTTTTGTCTTCATTGTTTTCAAAATTTTCCTTCAAATTTAAAATTGGTCCTGTGATAGGGTAATCTCTAGTTTTAACGTTCTTCTTGATTGAAAAAATGTACTCGCAATTTCTTCTTTTGTAGCTTTTTCACCATCAATTTGGTGATTAACTAAATCTATGGTTTGTGCCTGATATTTTTTTAATCCCACAACAATACTCCTTTTTTATTAAAACTTGGGACTAATCTTGTGATATATTTCTTACCCTCGTAATTTTTAATCTAAATTTTTCTGTTCGGGCAATGCTAGGAAAAGTTGATTAGAATTAGCTTTTTTAGATAAATTCATTTTTGTAGCTTTTTCTAACTTAAACTCTGAAAGCTTCAAATATCCTTTTTTATCACATTTGCCAAAGATTTGTGTGCTAGTATCATTCTTCTTACTCTTAATGGAATAAATTTTAGCTACATGCAAGTACTCTTTAGAATTAGGAAGAGTGACAGAGAGGGTATTGAAATTAATCTGATCACTAAGGTTAAAGGATGAGCCTTGATATTCAACTGGAACATATAAAGTGTCATGAACCTGAGCGCTTTTGGCCAAGTGAGATTTAGCTAAATAAAATCTAGCACCTGATTTTGGTATTAATTTATAGGCAAAACCGTGTAATGCAAGATTTTGTGAGCGAACTACATGTGTGATTTCAGGCTGCTCTTCATTTGACGCTTGTATGCCTTTAGTTTTGCTATTTAAAATAGCGACTGAAATAATGAATTCGGCAACTATGAATCCAAAGAATAAAATCAAAAATACTGTTTTAATTGTTCTAAGCTCTTTCCCTTTTTTTATAAACTTTTTCATTTCTTTAAAACCTTCCATTTTTACAAAAAACTGAAAAGTCCCATTTTTATTTATTGGGACAAGAATGATGATTTATTTTCTTTCATATAAACCTACGTTTTAACGATAATCCTTTTTTGCTAACGATATATTTTGCAAAAATAGCGGAGATTTTAGCAATTTTATTTTTTTAGTCTGGATTAGCAATTTATTTTTTGTGCAATCTGTTGCGTATTATGTAGCTAATAAGTAATCCAATGCATTTAATCTAGGAAAGGAAATAAAAAATGAAGCAAAACAAGTCTAATAACGCAATAAAAGAATTAAATCCAGAAAAAGTAAATACTAATTTAGAAGAGGCACGAGCTTTATTTAAATACTGTGGGTTAGAAACAAAAACTATTGTTCGAAAAAGCGGTATATCAGCTAGGCAGCTCAATATCTATAGAAAAGATTTAAGTAAATTGCATCGGGCTCAATATGATTATGTGCTTAGATTAGCAAGTTTATTTAAAGTTGAGTACGCAAAGCAAGTAGGTGGAAGTCAAATCGAAGAAGGTCATTTATTCCAAAAGTTAGTTAAAAGGGAAGAAGATAAAGTCACAAACTCTTTACTAACAAAATATATCCATTATGAAGAAAATCCAGACTATGCGGATGTTTTTTCTAGTATTATTAATAAAAACCTACTTACTTATTATCCTTATAACGCATATAGTCGTAATGAATATCAGTTAGCTATTCTTTATCATATTTGTGTGCAAGCAGGCTTACCGGTGGGTAATGTTAAACCGCAATTAAAAAATTGCGATATTTTAACTATTAATCGTAAAGTATTTAACAAATCCCGTGATGAAGTAAATCTCTTACTAAATGAAAATCTAGATAAGATTACAGGAAGAATCAATCCAAAAGAAAAGCTAACAGAAAAACAAATAGCAGAGAGAATTGGAATGGATCATGAAAAGTATTCTTATCAAATAGATAAATATAATCGTCTTGTTTGGCAGCCATGTATTAATGAATTCTTCTTGAAGTTAGGTAATGAAAACAAGGAAGAGCTATTGATAGGTGACGATACTGATTTAGGAATTGGAATTTTGGCAAGAGTGGAAGCCCAAGATAAGAATAATGAAAATTACTCTGAAGTATTGCATAGATATATTCCAGTACATGAGCCACTTCGACAACGTTATACTAACAGCTTTTGGCACGATTTGGGTCGCCTATGCGGTTATTGGCTGTAAAAAGGTGGTTAAAATATGAGAATAGCTAAAAAGAATTTAAAAAAATTGATGCAATTACAACGTCAAATTGATAAAAAAAGTGGAAATAAAAATACTGAAGTAGAAGTACTAGAAAAAGACATGAATAATCCTCAAAAGCGAGCAGAAATACTTAATAACTTACGTAGCAAGAATTTCTATCAAATTAAGGATGACCTGCTGGAAGCTAGGCCTCATAATCTTTTACTAGATACAGAAAAAGATAAAGATAATTGCATTAGCTGGATGGGAATAGTACTTGATTCTAAAATTGTCAGTTCACAAGAATCATATATTTTAATAGGAAATTTATGTACACCATATAATCAAAATGAATTTAAGTTATTTGCTAATCATGTTTAGCTAAGATGCCAGAATATTAACTCATTTTCTTTTTCAAAATTATATGTCAGTGTAGGTGAAGTTTTAGTAGGATGCAGCAAAGTAAAATTCGATGAACAAAACGATTTCTACACTTTAGGCAATACAGAAATAATTAATAGTGGTTTATTGAGAGTTAGTAATAAAAATCAAGAAAAGCAACTACAGAGTAACTATGATCATAAAGGTGATTGGGTACTGTGTTTAGAACGTTCTGTGCTTGAAAAGAAGGAGTTAGTACTTAATACAGATACTAGCAGTTTTACTATGACTGTAAAACCAAGCATCTATGAACACGTTGGAGATAGATATTTAAATGAAATTCTTCCATATAAAGACAAAAGCATTCCAAAGAAAGAGTTGAAGCCAAGTGTAGAAACTAAATCCGTAATTATTGAAGCTAGAGCTAAAAAACTAGTTAATACCTGTACGCATGGCATTATTCATTCTTACGTAGTAGTAACTGATTTGAGAAATGAAACTAATTATGAACCAATTTGTACGGATAGCACTGATGTCTATTTACCATTACAACAAATAGGTAAGATAATTCATAAAAATGCTATTATTTCATTCTCAGCTAAGCTACAAATTGTTTCCTCAAATAGGGTTTCTAAATTGATTGATATAGTTAACCCTAAATTAGTTAAGAATACTGGAATTACATTAGATTTACCCTTAAAAGATTCATTGCAATATGGCTATGTTGATTACATAAATTTACATTATTCAGCTAAAATGACTCAGTTTGATGAGTGGCGCAGGCTCGCTGGTATTTCGAAGTTAGAACTAGCATGGGATTCGACAAGTAACTTAATGACAGCTAATATGATTGCTTATGATCAAAAGGTAGACCCAGCAAAATTATCGGAAATAATGAGCTACATGAGCTTTAAAAATGTAGGGACAGAAAAGGACAATTCAATTTATGATTATGGTGAACTAAAAAGGCAAGAAAGATTTAGACAAGTTATTGATTTAATGCATAAAGCTCCTACTACTGGCTATTCTTTAAAAGAGTTATCAGTTTACCTCCATACAGATAGAAATATGCTTTCAAAATATTTAAAGCAAAATGTAGATTTAACAGGAATAAGAAAGACGGGATTTCAAATTAGTTTATTTGATCTACATAAAGGCTTAAATAGACTAATCAAGGCGGTATATATTTCTACTGATGCTAAGGATGCTCAGCAAGTTATAGTAAAGTATCACGGTGAAATTCCTAAAATTGTTATTTTGGGTAGAAGTTATGTAAGAAAAACATGGGTAAATCAACATCAATCAGTCAAGAATACTCACCCTAAGCCAAAGAAAAGGGGAGTTAAAGCTACATCGGCATTACTTAATATATCTGCTAAAAACAATAATGAAAATAAACATGATCTATCCCGCAAAACAAAAGCGAGAAGAAGCAATGCATCGATTGTTCCAACTAAAAGTAAGATAATTGCGGCTCTTTCGTTAGGTCAAATAACGCAACAAGTAAATCAAGATTTAATTGACAGTAGATATTACCATAGACTTACTATTGGCAATATTATGACTATACTTGATACTTCCTTAAAAGTAAGGCCAGTAAAACAATTAAAAATTAAGACTGACAAGAGCTACTTCACCAGACCTTTATATGATGCTGAAATTGTCAGAGAAATTGAACATGTAATAAAGAAATATCAATGGAACATAGTAAAATTAAAATGTTATGATAGTATAAGTTAAATTCGAACAGTACAAGCAAGACTAAATCAATTAGATGTAGAAGTTAAGGCAACGCCATCCATGCTTAAACAATGGGGAAAAATTTTAGGTTATTCTTCAGATCTTTATACATACCATGATTTAGGAGCAATTACTGCATATGGTGCAATTTGTTCTTTTGGCTATAAAGCATTTAAACTTGATGATATTGCTCAACTTATTTATTATGCTACGGGAAACTCTAATCGAGAAGAGTTAGCACAATTAAGAGCTAATATTTTTGCAAATCTAAAATTATTGCACATTGAGTATTCACGCAACCTTAATATAGATGGTCATCCTTTAGTAACTACACGTGGTGGCTTTATAAAAATCATCCAACACTACTTACCTAAAGTACCTATTGGCAGCATTAACAAGCAAAATAATCCATTGCTTAATATGGATCAAGTACTGACTGAATTAGAAATGAAGAAATTAAATGTGGACTTCTCATGTGGCACTTGCCAATAGAATAGCAACTAGAGGTAAGGTTTCTGTTATTAGGCGTCAAATAGTTGCTTGGATGCGAAATCATCGTAATCTTATCGACCAGCATTATTACTACAAGCGTAGTTTTATTTTCTTAGATAATTTTGCAATTAAAACGATTTTACAGGCACCTCAAATAAAAAGAGATAAGGCTAATAAGCAACAACGAACTAAACGGCTTTCACTTAGTGATATAAAAGTGGAATCAAAAACAAAAAGTGTGCCAACTCAGAAAATTAAAGAATATATGCCTGTTAGATTGGTAGCGAGATTACTGGTTGGAGTTACTCCAGAAGAAATAAGCAATTATCTCAATATTGCAACTCATCAAAGCAGTCCAATCATAGGTCACTATCAATTAAGTAATGATGTAGAGTACTTGCTTGATAAACAGGGTATTGAAATTGTAAAAGGGCGTTTTCAATGTAACTCCTTAAATATTGAGAAGCATCCTAATAAACCTGAAGATATTCGGATAAAAGTAGTAAAAGCTAAACGTAAGCTAAGATCAAAAGGTCACGATCAGCTTACAGAGAAATGCATTTTACTGATTAAGACCTCGGACGATGAGATACTATATACAGATCAATTTAAAAATTATGCTCAGGCTCAAGCTTATCTACTTAGTAATAATAAACAGTTCATTTCAGCATATCAAAATAAAAATCAATCTAAGCAACGACATTTGATAAATATTTGTAAGATTATGGACATTTCACCAATAGAGAAATAAATATTAAAGGCGTTCAAGTAAACACTCTAATAATATTTTGGTAAAAAGGCTTGATTTTCTTAGAATCTTGCCTTTTTTTGTTATACCTTTTTTAGTTTTTTGTATAAATTTTCAATTGATTTACCTAATTGAAATTATGCCTAAAATAAAAATCGACCACATATTTAAGAAAAGAGGCTTTTAAAATGACTTTAATTAAAAGAGCAGAACCCCAACTTGAGCAGCGTGTTTTAAGACTTGCTAAAAAATACTTTGCTGATACTTCTAATCTTAAAGTGTATTTACTAGTATCACGTGATGGTTCTTTTATCAAAATCCTAATGGTAATGTAGGGATGCAAGTTTTGACAGATAAGGAAGTAGCAAACGGATTAAGACCGGAGAAATGGCCTTTGCTAAAAATATTGCACATTAAATACTATGGTTTTTAATTTTATGAGTGGTATTTGAAGTACAACATAATTTTTAGAGTTTCATTTATATTATTTGTGAAGCAAAAATATGGAATTAAGCTCCTAAATTTCTTTGATGATTAACAGGCTTATAATGAGCCACTAATGTATGACTAGCATTAGTGGCTCATTTTGTATTTTTGCTTGAATTTGTTGGAAGGGAGTAAAAGATATGATTGCTAAAATTACGAACTTTTTTGCAGGTTCTGCAACTCGTATCCGATTCTTGCTGAGTATGTTGGCTGCTTTTGTATCAACTCAAGCTATGGCTTTAACTTCAACTCCAGTTTTTGCTGAAGAAAGTGATAACTCATCAGCATTCTCAACTCACGTTGATACGCATGGTAATGCTGTTGACGTGTTGGCTAAGATTATGAACGAATTTGTTGCACCTTTGCAAAACTTGGGTGCCGTCCTCTTAATCATTTCTGCTGTAGTTTGTGGGATTAAGATCGGTGTTAGTGCTATGGGAGATCCTAGAAGCAGAACCGAAGCTATTGTAGGTATCTTCTTCATCATCGTTGGTGCCGTAGTCATTATTCATGTTCGTTCACTTGTTGGTATGGTTGTCGGCCTTAGCAACAAAGCAGGTAGATAGGCGTAAATAAACGCTCTTAGTAATATATCTGACGCTAGTTGGATGTGGGAAGGAGTTTTTATGGGTGAAGGTAGACGAGTTTTAATAGTCAACCTTTCGGGTGATCAGAAAAAAGTCTTAGGATATGCTTCTTGGACTCAGATCAGCATCACTGGTGCTGGAATTATTATAGGAGCTTTAGTTTTTAAGCTTATTCAATGGATTTGTAAGTTATCGGGAGCTGGTATTGGTTCGTCAGCTACTATTGCTGGATTTTTCTTTCTTGCAGTATTAGGTCCATTTATTTATATAGCATTTAAGCCAATACGTGATAAACAAGGAGACCTTCTCTACTACGAAAACAAGCAAATTATGATAAATAGACGATTTTTAACTCATGAAATCGGCACATATTTAAATTTGCAGCCACCTCATCATCCAGTAAACCGAGCTTTACCATATGCAGTTTTAGATAGAGAGGAGGAAGACGATTGATGAGAGATCGTAAACCAAAAAGATTAAATCAAAAGACTAATATTAATAGACCTAGATTAATTTTAATTGGTACTTTTGTTGTTTGGCTTGTCCTTACAGTCGATGCCGTAGCTAATAATACGCAAATTCTGACAACTATCTTAATTTCAGTTGCTATTTGGACTGCTGGGTTAATTGGATATAAGACGACATTAAAGCCAGGTGAATTTACTCAACGAGTAAGACAGGTTGGCTTTTTCAAAGCTTTATTTAGTGCTGGTAGCAATACAAGTAAAGTGAATAGTCGTCGTAGACGTAATGTTCGTTATAAGCGTAGATAAATAATGCTAAATTCAGCGGCCAACTTCTTCGAATTAAAGGGATTGGCCGTTAGCTTTAACATTACTTTTTTAAAGGGGTGCTTAAAAATTTTAGTAGTTATATCTTTTATTCTCGCAATCATAGCAATAATCGTTGCAATAATTATCTGGCATCGACATTCACAGAAGCAAAATTTTGACTTAACGCCTAGAGATAATTCAGGTGATGCAATAGATGTCTCAGAGAGCGAGGAAGACGATCCTAGTTCTGCTCCAGTTTATGAAGGAGACTTTGGTTTTGAGGACTGGCAGACATGGGAAGATTTTCTGGCTGAAGTTGGTGTTTTAGATATTCGAAACGCCATGATTGAGTATGAGACCGGTGATAATTCAAGGATGTTCATCATGCTAGCTGAAATGCAGCAGTCTAATCCTTCATTAAAAACGGATCAAGAAATACAGCAAGATAATGCACTGCAAGAAGTATTTTACAATGGTGTACATCGTCCACTGAAAATATCTTCGCAAAGTCAAAAGATTGAAATGACTGATTTTTTAAATAGCTTAAAAGATCATTCTCAATATTTGCAAAATTCCAATAAAGAAATGAAGAAAATTGCTCGTGATGTAATTGACAATACCTTAAATTATCAACATCAAACTGACCGTTTTGAAAATCGTTGTTACTTGCAATTTATGGCAATTATTCAGCCAGATGAGGTTTATGGAGATACCCCTGAAGTGCTAGAAAAGCAAATACATGAAAAAGCGCTTGAAAAATTGCTACGACAAATTGCTAACGCTAATGGTATTTTGCGCAGAGCAGATCATGCATTAAATCCATTAGATACTTTTGGCTTGCTTGAAGTTTTATATAAGACATTTAATCGAGAATCTTCCGTAAAAATGAGATTTGAGGATATTATTCGCAAACAAAGATTCTCACTTTATACTTCAGCACATCAATCAGACAAGCTTTTTAAAGAAGTACAACAAAAAATCAAGATTGAAGCTGAATTAATGAATCATGCTAGAGACGCTATGTGGTTGCAACAACAAGCAGAGAATGAAAAGAAATTGTCTAAAGGTCAGGATTATTATTCTGCAGATTCAAAAGGCACCCAAGCTACTACAGATGATGATTCGATCGAAAATACCAATGAATTCCAAGAAGAACCGGATTCACCTTTTAAGGTTCCTGAAGACATTCTTTCAGAAACTAACACTACAAGTAATGTTACTAATAACGGCCAAGGAAGTGATTCTCCAAAAGCTAATGATGTCTCAGACAAGAATGAAAGTGCATCCCCAGATGATGATGGTATTGATATTACAGGGTTAGATGATCTGAAATAGGAAGGATAAGCGTATGGGCTTTTTTAAAAATTTATTTTCAAAAAATGAACAAGAGGATGAATCAGTTGAAGACCAAGATCAAGAAATTGAAGAAGACCAATATGATAATTCAAATGAAGCTTTTGGCAATCAAGACGATGAAGAAGACCCAGAAGACGAGTTCTACGATAATCAACGGTCTCCTAGCACAGCTATTGGGCAACCTAGCTTAATCAATATTATTGCTAATTCATATTGGTCAACAGATGATGTTATGCAGGAATATTTTATTATGCGTGAGACCATGAAGCACAGGACATATGGAATAGCTGCTTATGTTCCACCGTCAGGGTATCCACGTATGGTAGATACGGGTATTTTCCAAGAACTTTTGGCACAAGGGAATATTGATTTGACCATGGATGTTGTCCCACGTGAGCGCAGAAATATTATGAAGGAATTGTCTAAAGATTTAAACGTAATTAGATCCAATTCTGAGTATCAACAAGATAAAGGGCAAACATTCCAGATGCGTGAAAACATTACGAAATACAGTGATATTGATAATCTTTTGGATGAAGTTCAGTTTGATGAGAACAGACTGTATAACGTGAACATTAGTGTAATTGTTTACGGTGATTCAGAACGTGAAATGAATAAGAATTTTGGCGTTGCAGAGGACTTACTAGCTAATGAAGGTATTTCTTTAACCCCTTATGTTAAAAGAGTTAAAAGTGGATACTTACAAACTATTCCAATTGGAGCCAGAATGTATAACCTTGATGATACGTTTAGAAATGTCGATCGTAAAAGTTTATCAGTTATGGATATGGCTCGTAATGCTGCAGGTAGATTTAACGGTGGAATACCTATTGGGACAAATCAAGCAACGCCTTCTGCTAATACTGAATTTTTGAATGTCTTTGGTTCCAAGACCCATAGACCAATTAACTACAATATGGGAATTGTAGGAGAATCAGGTTCAGGTAAAAGTACGACCAACAAAATCAAAATGGAACGAGAAATTGCTATTCTTGGTTTTGAGCATCGTAGTATTGATCCTGATGGTGAATATGTTCTATTAGCAAAGCACTTGCACCAGTTAAATTTAACAATTACTTCAGATGCTAAATTTATTATTAATCCATGTGCTGTTTCATTAACTGAAACGCCACTTGAAGAGGAAATTGAAACTGATGAAAACGGCCGGCAAATGACCGAGCAAGAAATTGAAGATCAAATTAAGCTTAGCAATGATGGACGCCAAGTAATTACACATGAAGACGGTGAGAAGTTCGTTCAAAAAGTAAATGTCTCTTCAATGATTTCTAATGTTGAAGGCTTTGTTAATGAAATTCTATCAGCTAACGGCAATGAAAAAGGTTTAAACGTTAGTGAAACTAGTCGGTTAGAAGATGCGATTAATGCTGTGGTTAAGCGATTGGGTATTACTGCAGATCCTAATTCGCTATATCAAGACAAAGCTGGTACTTTAAATGGGCACTTTTATGATCGAATTCCTAAGCCTGAGCCAACTTTAACTGACATTTATCAAGAATTGGCTAAACAAAACACTTTGCCAGACGGTAGTGAAGACCCTAAAGTATCCAGGTTGCTTGATGGTCTAAAACCATATTTGCGTACAGGAAGTAAGCCAATCTTTGATGGTCAAACCTATTTTGGTAATGGCCGTACCGCAGACCTTAATAAATATTTGTATGTAAATTTTAATATTTCGCAGTTAGTTGGTTCTTTAAAGCGTGTGGCGTATTACGTAATTACTAAATATTTGTGGGAACGTTGGATGACCAATCCAGAAAAAGCCACAACTAAAAAAGTACTAGACGCTGATGAAATTTTGCAGTTTATTGATGATCCAGTAATGTTTGGTTTCTTTGAAATGATGGTTAGACGTTGCCGTAAACGGAATGGCTCCCTCTGCTGGTTAACACAAGATATTGAACGATTCCAAGGCAGACCGCAAGCTAAAGCGTTGGTTACTAACAGTGAATTTATGTTTTGTCTACAAACTAAGCCTGAACACCGTCAGTTAATGAAGGACGCTATTGATTTAACGGATGGTGCTTTGAACATTTTAACGGGGAATCCAGAGCCAGGAGAAGGAATTTTAAGAGCGGAAGGAGACAGTATTTGGATTAAAACTAATCCTAGTCAAGAAGAAATGGAATTTGCTGAATCTAATCGAGCTGTGGAACTGGCAAGAAAAACTAAAGATGCAGTTCGTGAAATTAATGAAAAGCTTAAACAATAAGTAAGAGTAGGTGTAATAGCATGGATAATTCTCAAACAAATAAAAAAAGAAAAGCAAATACTTATTCTTCATTGAATTCTTGGGCAAAGATTGGAATTGGAGTCCTGGCCGCTCTTGTTACCTTAGTGGTAATTAATACGGCTATCGTAGCATATGCTAAGGTAACTATGCCTACTTGGGGTGATGAAACGACCACTCAGCAAGTTACCAATGCTATTAAGGCTAATCTTAATCCTAAAGATCCAGCCTTTATGTCAGGATTAAGAGGATTAGGTGCAGGAATTAAAAAGACTTGGAAACAAGGAAAAATAGGTAACCTTGGCACAAATATTGGTCAAGAGACTGATCGTATTCAATCTGGTTCTTCTACTGGTGGAGGCTATATTCAAGCTAAGCGTTATAATAAAGCTTTTGATGCTTGGAATAATAAAAAGCATGTAAAAATTGGTTTAAATGGTAATTGGCTAACTAATGCTAATCAAGGAAATACTACGTTAGATTCAATTGGTCGGGATAATCGTCTGACTAATAAAGAAAATGCTAATATTCAGAAATACATCAAGACCAATTTCAGTAAATGGGCTGCTAACCGTAAAAAGCATGGTAAGAAATTAACTCGTGCTGCGGCAGAAGCAGAAGTGATGAACCTAACAGGGGATGCATATAATAAGTATTTAAAGAATGACAAGAAACGTAAGAAGATTCTTGAGCAAATAAATAAAGACTTAGGTAAGTCGTCTAATAATATCAATAAAGGAAATAACGAACAAAGTAAAAATGTTTCAGGAGCTAATTCTGAACCTTCAACTTTTAGCGGAAAAGTAGCTAAAGCTTTACTAGATTTATTCTATTCTTCTGGTATTGGACAATGGATGGCTAAATCAGGAGCTGGGGCTACGATTTTTGGCATCAATTACACGGCAGGTACTTCTGGCCCACAAATGTACTCAGAAATTGCTAATGCTTACAATGCTAATGGCTATGCTGAGATCTACCCTAATTCTGCTTATACTCAAAGTATTCAAGGAGTAGGTGTAGTAATTGGACCAGTCTTCTTGGCTCTATCCGCTGTTTTGATTATGATTATTTTAATCATTCAGACAACTAAAATGGGAGTTGGCCAAGCTTTCAATCCTGTTGAATCAAGACGAGAATGGTATCGTAGTCTAGTTGATACCGTTATCGCTGTAGTTGGGTGTTTAGAATATAACTTGTTAATTTCAGTAATTCTTTCAGTCAATGGAGCTATTGTTACTGGACTAGCAGGTTTTATGGCACAAACTACTACCTCAACTGGAAATACAATCTTATCAGAAGCAGTAACACTAGGATTTAGTAAGACTACTATTAATATGCTGACAAGTGGTACATTCCTAGGTAGTGATTTCGTAGGTATTATCTTTAGCGTCATTTACTTAATGACATATATTGGCTTAGCAGTTTATATTAAGTATTACTACTTTGTTCGTGAGGTTGTATTTACAATTCTTTGGGCTTTAGGGCCAGTGTTTATCGCTTTCTGGCCAAGTGATTGGGGCAAAATTCGTACAGTTAACTGGCTTCGTGAAATTATTGGAACAGTCATGATGCAATCAATTCACGCAATAACCATAACGTTTATGGCTGTCCTTATGGCATGGAACTCTGATAATTGGTCAATGGAAGTTGCGGATATTAAGTCTAAAAGCAAGTTAGAAGCTGGTGGTCAAACATTACACCATAGTTTTGATCTAACTACTAGCGGACATCCCCTTGGAGCTGCAGGTGACGCAATTAAAGGTTTAGGTCAGTTTGTAGGTATAGTTGGCCCAGGAGTAGATGTAAGTAACGCTTATAAACACTTTGAAACAATGGTTATTGGATTCATTATTATGGTAATGTTCCAACCATTGTCTAAAGCGCTGGCAGACTTGTTTGGCTTGCAGACACATATGCTGGATGAAATCCATAGAAGTACTTCTCATTCGTTAAAGGCTGGTGCTGCTGTTGCAGGTGGTGTAGCTATCGGAGCTGCAGGGTTGGCTCTTGGCACAGCAACTGGTGGTGTATCAGCCTTAGCAGGAAGTAAAGCGTTAATGTCTGCCGGCAAAGCAGCCAAAGCCGCTAAAGCTGGTGCTAAGACCGGAGCATTTAAGAAAGCTTTTGGAAAATCTTGGAATCAAAAAACTCCGATTAATGAAATGAGAGATAAATTGGCCGGTGTTGATGCCAAAGTTAGAGGTATGGCCGGTCGAAGTGTTGGTGAGGTAGCCGGTATGTCTGCAGGATTAGGTGCTGGTGATCCAGCTACAGCAATCGCAATGTCAAGATTAGGTGGAGAAATTGGCTCAAGAGCTGCTAGATTAACTTCAGGGTCGTTGTCTAAATTAGCTCTTAAGGAAGCTGATCCTAATCGAGATTTTAAAGATGAACTACGCCGTAGAATGAATGGTATTACCGACAAAGCAACGAGTGATGCATTAAAACGGGCACTAGATAAATCTCCTGGTTATGATACCTTTATTCAAAAAGCTAAGGCAGCTCCAGACTATGATAATAATGCTGAACTAAAACAGGCCGTTGCTGATGCCGATGCTGCTAGACAATTTGAAAAGCACGGTGGGCTTGATGCTGATCAAGCTATTCAAGCAAGGGCTAAACGTCTTCGTAACGGTAAAAACAATTACAAATCCTTAGCTGATATTAATAAAGCTTATCGTGAAGCTATTGATAATGATAGTTCCTTAACTCCGCAACAAAAAGAAGCCGCTGAACAAATCGGAGATCAAGCAATGATCCTCGCGGGGGCACCAGCTAATGATTCACATATCATGATGGATAAGATGGGCTTCTTAGATGCTCAGCATATTAGTCAGGCCACTAAGCAAAAAGAATTAAACAGTTTAGAATCTAAGTATAATAATGGAGCAATCCCTAATACTGATCCTACTCAAATGAGTTTTGCAGATTGGCAGAAGACTGATCAATATCAGAAAGGCTATAAGCCAGGAATTGATGCTAAGGCTAAAAATGCTGCACAAGCCGCTTTAAATAATTCTAATGGTCGGATTCTAAATTCAGTTAATGATTCTAGTTTCCAACAAGGAATTAAAGAAAATCCAGATGGAATTATTAATAGTGATATTTTTAAATCAGAAGCTGTTAAGGGCTTAAAGAAAGCAGGCATCCCTACCAAGAAAGCAACTAATCTTGGTTCAGTTGCTGATCCAATTGAAGGTCAATCACTAACTGAGACTGCTAAGAGCTTAGCCGGTGATGGAGCAACTGCACAAATTATTGATTCTGGACTTTGGAATCAGCTTAATCAGCAAAGAGCTAATACTATTAATTCAGGTTGGGGTGGAATGCCTAAAGTAACTGCACAAGACCTTGATTCTATCTACAATGGTGAAAATATGAATGCTTATGGTGGATTAATTGGGGATGCACAAGCAAATCCTAATGCACAAGATATTGACTATTATGTAAATAATGCAGATAAAGCGTCTTATTACGACCAATCAAAACGTCAATGGGCAGAATTTAAGGATATGACTACTAAAGCTTCAAAAGCCTTTGACCCACTCAATTTAGGTTCATGGTTTGGCAATGTAGGCTTAGGTAGTAACTCAAGTAAAACTAGTTCAGCTACTTATGGTACTAATGCAGTAGGTTTTAATGATGATGGAAGTATGGATAGAATTACAAATAATCCATATTTGCACCCTCAATCTCATGGATTATCACTAAAGGCTGCATATGCAATGATGCCTAAAATATTAGATAGTCGTGAAAAGCCAATTGGTGTTCAGCCTGGTGCATTTCGTATGGCAATTCAAAATACGCAATCAACTGTGCAAGCACAAGATGAAAATGGTAATTGGTTTAATGTAGGTAAATTCGGGCCTGGCGATGGTACGTTAGGCTATGGTGATACTGTATATCAAGATATGGATATGTCAGCATCAGGCAGACCTAGTCTAGCTTATAATGCAAGCACACATTCAATTAGTGAACCATATCGAATTCAAGATGGTCAACGAGTGGGAGCTACATTAACCAATGGTATTCCTAATTTAAGTAATTTCTTTGGTGAGGGAAACCTAGGCTCACAAGCTCAGACAGCTCCTGGAGACTTTGCTCATTTACCACAATCAAATGTTTTAACTAAAGCAAATCAAGCTGACGGTGTAGCTACTGTAGATAAATATCTAGGTTACTCAGGTTTTGCTTTACAGGGTAATAAGGACACTATGGTAGTTACTGGCGTAAATCCGTATACAGGTGTCAGAGAAGCATTATCTAACGAAACTAAATCTAATCCATTTTTAAAGTCGCTACCTGAACAAACTAACTTTTCTATTCCGCTTAAGAGTGATGATCTGAATGGCTTTAATGTTGATACTAGTAAAGACTATCAATTATTCTTTAATGGAAATATGAAGCAGAATGAGAAGGAATTGTCATCTAAGATTATGTCGGACTTTTATAATGATAATCATAGGGTAGATGATGCTGATAACTTTTTGCAAAATCGAGTAATGCCATATACAGAGCGGGATGTACGTAATTTTAAGGCAAATCATCCTGGATACTTATCTGGTACTAACCTTGATGCTTTCTTTAGAACAATTTGGTAAATAGTAAAAGAGGTGTGAACTGGTGGATAATAAGGTACGTCTTAATGAAAAGGATAGTGAATCTTTCTCCGGTTCACACCTTTTTAATGTCTCAGCTTTAATTCTTTGCTGGATTGCAACATTAGGAGGAATTCTGTATTTTGCAGTAACTTCTAAGCCATTACCAGCAATAGCAATACTTGGCTTTGTGCCATTTAGATATTTTTTCTTTGATTTATCTCCGGACAGGCTGACTAAGAGACCTCCGGAGTTAGATCGTGCAATACCTCTGCAGATTCTTTTGCATTATTTGTCAATTAGGTTTCCAATACCGCAGGGCAAGTTTTTAGCTGATGTTGCCGGAGTATTTCTGGCAGTAGGACGAGCTTTTATCAATGGTTTTGGTTTGCTTTATTTTGATACTTTCGCTTTTGCTTTTAAAATCAGGAATGATACAAATGGGACACCATTAGATGAAGACATAGCTATATTGCATAACAATGAGAAACTGCAACGTTTAGCAGAGGAAGCCCAGAAAACCGATAGTGAAACTAGAGCAGCGGAATATAGTAAATTAAAAAATGATTGGGAGCAGACTGAAATTACTAATGAATTAAATCAATGGAATTTTCCAATTCGCAGGTATTTTAATCCCACCAATCCGTATTTTCAAATTCGTGAGATAGGTAATATACCACTAGACGATCAATATTCGTTGGATAGAAAAGCTTTCTTAAAAGCGCATCCCAATCAAAAGAATTATTTTGGCCATCCTAAAGAAGATGAAGAAGAGATCCAGCATAGTGCAAATGAAGAACACCTGATTTACTAAGTAAATGATATTTATAATTGTAAACAGGTTAATTAATTTTTGACTTTTGCTCAAAACAAAAATCCTATTAAATCAAGGTTTATCAACACCAAGATTTAGTAGGATTTTTAAATTTTTTGCTTAGACACAGGCTATAGATTAATGATGATGCTAGTATCTATAGATCAGTTGAATTTGATCTCTTTGCAAATCCTTTTGTTGCTTAGTTTTTAATTTTAAGTCATAAATGACGTTTATCATTGAATGATAAGCAGGCTCCAATACTTTTAGTTCATTAAATCCAGCATCTTCAAGGCCATTTAATAAATTTTGGAAGAAACTGGTATTTTCACTAATCCATTTATGATAAGCCAGCCATGCTTCTTTATCAGTATCTCTAGTATAAGTGGATGAGACTAAAAACGGCGTCTTTAAATACGTACTAGCGTGAATCAAATTATTGTAAACTGCCAAGATAATGTAACTATGAAATTTTCCGTCATCTTCACTTTCAGTCGTAAAGTACAAAGATGCAGGTTTATTCGTCTCAATTTGATTCATTGATTGTAGAAACTTTAAATGGTTTAAGAAATGCTTCTCTGTAACATTTAAATACTTAATTTCTGCTTCCATGAATATCTCCAATCCTTTCGATGCAAAGATACATCTTTTTAAAACATCTTCTTATCACTATCTTCATAGTTATTATGAGACATGAAGTATAAAATTTAAACCGAATATATGATTTTTTCGCACTTTGTTTAAGTAAAAATAGGGTTAAATTAACATTGCAAACGAAAAGAAATTAAGCGTATATGATTAAAGTAGTAAAGAAGATGTTTAAAATGTGTTTATTTTCATATCCTAGTCTTGATACTGCTTCAATCAAATTCGTTTTGAATCTAATACCGAAAAAAATTAAAAACTATTATGACCCCTTTTTACGGGTCGGATGTCCTTTTTAAACAATTAAGGACAAAGATTATATCCGAGGTAAGGCGTATTTAAATTGCCAGTCACCACAAATTTATAATGTTTGGACTATGATTGCTAAACAAGACGAAACCTTCTTATTAAAATTTATGCAAGAAATATCAGTATTGTTACAGCAATCAAAAGTTCAGTCTGAATTGGATAACGATATAAGTTTATGCAATGAGAACAAACAGTT
>ASRJ01000046.1_pt1 | contig 17895 bp, 19 predicted proteins | sample 714228 | NCBI WGS metagenome assembly ASRJ01 (sample SAMN02954266, study PRJNA200717) | food metagenome | biome: terrestrial; feature: Turkish kefir grains; material: grain; isolation source: kefir grains from a family living in the Northwest region of Turkey and... | place: Turkey
ACCAATTTACCATTTTTTCATCTTTGTGCTTTGCACAGTTTGATTTGCGTATTTTTGAATTTGCCATACGAAATGCACCAGGCTGAACACCAATTTGGCTTTTTCACGACTATCTAATATTTTTAGGCATCATTGCATATGCAGCCTTTAGTGATAATCCATGAGATTGAGGGTGCAAAATATGGATTATTTGTAATTCTATCCATACTTCCATCATCATTAAAAACCTACTGCATTAGTACCATAAGTAGCTGAACTAGTTTTACTTGAGTTACTACCTAAGCCTACATTGCCAAACCATGAACCTAAATTGAGTGGGTCAAAGGCTTTTGAAGCTTTAGTAGTCATATCCTTAAATTCTGCCCATTGACGTTTTGATTGGTCGTAATAAGACGCTTTATCTGCATTATTTACATAATAGTCAATATCTTGTGCATTAGGATTTGCTTGTGCATCCCCAATTAATCCACCATAAGCATTCATATTTTCACCATTGTAGATAGAATCAAGGTCTTGTGCAGTTACTTTAGGCATTCCACCCCAACCTGAATTAATAGTATTAGCTCTTTGCTGATTAAGCTGATTCCAAAGTCCAGAATCAATAATTTGTGCAGTTGCTCCATCACCGGCTAAGCTCTTAGCAGTCTCAGTTAGTGATTGACCTTCAATTGGATCAGCAACTGAACCAAGATTAGTTGCTTTCTTGGTAGGGATGCCTGCTTTCTTTAAGCCCTTAACAGCTTCTGATTTAAAAATATCACTATTAATAATTCCATCTGGATTTTCTTTAATTCCTTGTTGGAAACTAGAATCATTAACTGAATTTAGAATCCGACCATTAGAATTATTTAAAGCGGCTTGTGCAGCATTTTTAGCCTTAGCATCAATTCCTGGCTTATAGCCTTTCTGATATTGATCAGTCTTCTGCCAATCTGCAAAACTCATTTGAGTAGGATCAGTATTAGGGATTGCTCCATTATTATACTTAGATTCTAAACTGTTTAATTCTTTTTGCTTAGTGGCCTGACTAATATGCTGAGCATCTAAGAAGCCCATCTTATCCATCATGATATGTGAATCATTAGCTGGTGCCCCCGCGAGGATCATTGCTTGATCTCCGATTTGTTCAGCGGCTTCTTTTTGTTGCGGAGTTAAGGAACTATCATTATCAATAGCTTCACGATAAGCTTTATTAATATCAGCTAAGGATTTGTAATTGTTTTTACCGTTACGAAGACGTTTAGCCCTTGCTTGAATAGCTTGATCAGCATCAAGCCCACCGTGCTTTTCAAATTGTCTAGCAGCATCGGCATCAGCAACGGCCTGTTTTAGTTCAGCATTATTATCATAGTCTGGAGCTGCCTTAGCTTTTTGAATAAAGGTATCATAACCAGGAGATTTATCTAGTGCCCGTTTTAATGCATCACTCGTTGCTTTGTCGGTAATACCATTCATTCTACGGCGTAGTTCATCTTTAAAATCTCGATTAGGATCAGCTTCCTTAAGAGCTAATTTAGACAACGACCCTGAAGTTAATCTAGCAGCTCTTGAGCCAATTTCTCCACCTAATCTTGACATTGCGATTGCTGTAGCTGGATCACCAGCACCTAATCCTGCAGACATACCGGCTACCTCACCAACACTTCGACCGGCCATACCTCTAACTTTGGCATCAACACCGGCCAATTTATCTCTCATTTCATTAATCGGAGTTTTTTGATTCCAAGATTTTCCAAAAGCTTTCTTAAATGCTCCGGTCTTAGCACCAGCTTTAGCGGCTTTGGCTGCTTTGCCGGCAGACATTAACGCTTTACTTCCTGCTAAGGCTGATACACCACCAGTTGCTGTGCCAAGAGCCAACCCTGCAGCTCCGATAGCTACACCACCTGCAACAGCAGCACCAGCCTTTAACGAATGAGAAGTACTTCTATGGATTTCATCCAGCATATGTGTCTGCAAGCCAAACAAGTCTGCCAGCGCTTTAGACAATGGTTGGAACATTACCATAATAATGAATCCAATAACCATTGTTTCAAAGTGTTTATAAGCGTTACTTACATCTACTCCTGGGCCAACTATACCTACAAACTGACCTAAACCTTTAATTGCGTCACCTGCAGCTCCAAGGGGATGTCCGCTAGTAGTTAGATCAAAACTATGGTGTAATGTTTGACCACCAGCTTCTAACTTGCTTTTAGACTTAATATCCGCAACTTCCATTGACCAATTATCAGAGTTCCATGCCATAAGGACAGCCATAAACGTTATGGTTATTGCGTGAATTGATTGCATCATGACTGTTCCAATAATTTCACGAAGCCAGTTAACTGTACGAATTTTGCCCCAATCACTTGGCCAGAAAGCGATAAACACTGGCCCTAAAGCCCAAAGAATTGTAAATACAACCTCACGAACAAAGTAGTAATACTTAATATAAACTGCTAAGCCAATATATGTCATTAAGTAAATGACGCTAAAGATAATACCTACGAAATCACTACCTAGGAATGTACCACTTGTCAGCATATTAATAGTAGTCTTACTAAATCCTAGTGTTACTGCTTCTGATAAGATTGTATTTCCAGTTGAGGTAGTAGTTTGTGCCATAAAACCTGCTAGTCCAGTAACAATAGCTCCATTGACTGAAAGAATTACTGAAATTAACAAGTTATATTCTAAACACCCAACTACAGCGATAACGGTATCAACTAGACTACGATACCATTCTCGTCTTGATTCAACAGGATTGAAAGCTTGGCCAACTCCCATTTTAGTTGTCTGAATGATTAAAATAATCATAATCAAAACAGCGGATAGAGCCAAGAAGACTGGTCCAATTACTACACCTACTCCTTGAATACTTTGAGTATAAGCAGAATTAGGGTAGATCTCAGCATAGCCATTAGCATTGTAAGCATTAGCAATTTCTGAGTACATTTGTGGGCCAGAAGTACCTGCCGTGTAATTGATGCCAAAAATCGTAGCCCCAGCTCCTGATTTAGCCATCCATTGTCCAATACCAGAAGAATAGAATAAATCTAGTAAAGCTTTAGCTACTTTTCCGCTAAAAGTTGAAGGTTCAGAATTAGCTCCTGAAACATTTTTACTTTGTTCGTTATTTCCTTTATTGATATTATTAGACGACTTACCTAAGTCTTTATTTATTTGCTCAAGAATCTTCTTACGTTTCTTGTCATTCTTTAAATACTTATTATATGCATCCCCTGTTAGGTTCATCACTTCTGCTTCTGCCGCAGCACGAGTTAATTTCTTACCATGCTTTTTACGGTTAGCAGCCCATTTACTGAAATTGGTCTTGATGTATTTCTGAATATTAGCATTTTCTTTATTAGTCAGACGATTATCCCGACCAATTGAATCTAACGTAGTATTTCCTTGATTAGCATTAGTTAGCCAATTACCATTTAAACCAATTTTTACATGCTTTTTATTATTCCAAGCATCAAAAGCTTTATTATAACGCTTAGCTTGAATATAGCCTCCACCAGTAGAAGAACCAGATTGAATACGATCAGTCTCTTGACCAATATTTGTGCCAAGGTTACCTATTTTTCCTTGTTTCCAAGTCTTTTTAATTCCTGCACCTAATCCTCTTAATCCTGACATAAAGGCTGGATCTTTAGGATTAAGATTAGCCTTAATAGCATTGGTAACTTGCTGAGTGGTCGTTTCATCACCCCAAGTAGGCATAGTTACCTTAGCATATGCTACGATAGCCGTATTAATTACCACTAAGGTAACAAGAGCGGCCAGGACTCCAATTCCAATCTTTGCCCAAGAATTCAATGAAGAATAAGTATTTGCTTTTCTTTTTTTATTTGTTTGAGAATTATCCATGCTATTACACCTACTCTTACTTATTGTTTAAGCTTTTCATTAATTTCACGAACTGCATCTTTAGTTTTTCTTGCCAGTTCCACAGCTCGATTAGATTCAGCAAATTCCATTTCTTCTTGACTAGGATTAGTTTTAATCCAAATACTGTCTCCTTCCGCTCTTAAAATTCCTTCTCCTGGCTCTGGATTCCCCGTTAAAATGTTCAAAGCACCATCCGTTAAATCAATAGCGTCCTTCATTAACTGACGGTGTTCAGGCTTAGTTTGTAGACAAAACATAAATTCACTGTTAGTAACCAACGCTTTAGCTTGCGGTCTGCCTTGGAATCGTTCAATATCTTGTGTTAACCAGCAGAGGGAGCCATTCCGTTTACGGCAACGTCTAACCATCATTTCAAAGAAACCAAACATTACTGGATCATCAATAAACTGCAAAATTTCATCAGCGTCTAGTACTTTTTTAGTTGTGGCTTTTTCTGGATTGGTCATCCAACGTTCCCACAAATATTTAGTAATTACGTAATACGCCACACGCTTTAAAGAACCAACTAACTGCGAAATATTAAAATTTACATACAAATATTTATTAAGGTCTGCGGTACGGCCATTACCAAAATAGGTTTGACCATCAAAGATTGGCTTACTTCCTGTACGCAAATATGGTTTTAGACCATCAAGCAACCTGGATACTTTAGGGTCTTCACTACCGTCTGGCAAAGTGTTTTGTTTAGCCAATTCTTGATAAATGTCAGTTAAAGTTGGCTCAGGCTTAGGAATTCGATCATAAAAGTGCCCATTTAAAGTACCAGCTTTGTCTTGATATAGCGAATTAGGATCTGCAGTAATACCCAATCGCTTAACCACAGCATTAATCGCATCTTCTAACCGACTAGTTTCACTAACGTTTAAACCTTTTTCATTGCCGTTAGCTGATAGAATTTCATTAACAAAGCCTTCAACATTAGAAATCATTGAAGAGACATTTACTTTTTGAACGAACTTCTCACCGTCTTCATGTGTAATTACTTGGCGTCCATCATTGCTAAGCTTAATTTGATCTTCAATTTCTTGCTCGGTCATTTGCCGGCCGTTTTCATCAGTTTCAATTTCCTCTTCAAGTGGCGTTTCAGTTAATGAAACAGCACATGGATTAATAATAAATTTAGCATCTGAAGTAATTGTTAAATTTAACTGGTGCAAGTGCTTTGCTAATAGAACATATTCACCATCAGGATCAATACTACGATGCTCAAAACCAAGAATAGCAATTTCTCGTTCCATTTTGATTTTGTTGGTCGTACTTTTACCTGAACCTGATTCTCCTACAATTCCCATATTGTAGTTAATTGGTCTATGGGTCTTGGAACCAAAGACATTCAAAAATTCAGTATTAGCAGAAGGCGTTGCTTGATTTGTCCCAATAGGTATTCCACCGTTAAATCTACCTGCAGCATTACGAGCCATATCCATAACTGATAAACTTTTACGATCGACATTTCTAAACGTATCATCAAGGTTATACATTCTGGCTCCAATTGGAATAGTTTGTAAGTATCCACTTTTAACTCTTTTAACATAAGGGGTTAAAGAAATACCTTCATTAGCTAGTAAGTCCTCTGCAACGCCAAAATTCTTATTCATTTCACGTTCTGAATCACCGTAAACAATTACACTAATGTTCACGTTATACAGTCTGTTCTCATCAAACTGAACTTCATCCAAAAGATTATCAATATCACTGTATTTCGTAATGTTTTCACGCATCTGGAATGTTTGCCCTTTATCTTGTTGATACTCAGAATTGGATCTAATTACGTTTAAATCTTTAGACAATTCCTTCATAATATTTCTGCGCTCACGTGGGACAACATCCATGGTCAAATCAATATTCCCTTGTGCCAAAAGTTCTTGGAAAATACCCGTATCTACCATACGTGGATACCCTGACGGTGGAACATAAGCAGCTATTCCATATGTCCTGTGCTTCATGGTCTCACGCATAATAAAATATTCCTGCATAACATCATCTGTTGACCAATATGAATTAGCAATAATATTGATTAAGCTAGGTTGCCCAATAGCTGTGCTAGGAGACCGTTGATTATCGTAGAACTCGTCTTCTGGGTCTTCTTCATCGTCTTGATTGCCAAAAGCTTCATTTGAATTATCATATTGGTCTTCTTCAATTTCTTGATCTTGGTCTTCAACTGATTCATCCTCTTGTTCATTTTTTGAAAATAAATTTTTAAAAAAGCCCATACGCTTATCCTTCCTATTTCAGATCATCTAACCCTGTAATATCAATACCATCATCATCTGGGGATGCACTTTCATTCTTGTCTGAGACATCATTAGCTTTTGGAGAATCACTTCCTTGGCCGTTATTAGTAACATTACTTGTAGTGTTAGTTTCTGAAAGAATGTCTTCAGGAACCTTAAAAGGTGAATCCGGTTCTTCTTGGAATTCATTGGTATTTTCGATCGAATCATCATCTGTAGTAGCTTGGGTGCCTTTTGAATCTGCAGAATAATAATCCTGACCTTTAGACAATTTCTTTTCATTCTCTGCTTGTTGTTGCAACCACATAGCGTCTCTAGCATGATTCATTAATTCAGCTTCAATCTTGATTTTTTGTTGTACTTCTTTAAAAAGCTTGTCTGATTGATGTGCTGAAGTATAAAGTGAGAATCTTTGTTTGCGAATAATATCCTCAAATCTCATTTTTACGGAAGATTCTCGATTAAATGTCTTATATAAAACTTCAAGCAAGCCAAAAGTATCTAATGGATTTAATGCATGATCTGCTCTGCGCAAAATACCATTAGCGTTAGCAATTTGTCGTAGCAATTTTTCAAGCGCTTTTTCATGTATTTGCTTTTCTAGCACTTCAGGGGTATCTCCATAAACCTCATCTGGCTGAATAATTGCCATAAATTGCAAGTAACAACGATTTTCAAAACGGTCAGTTTGATGTTGATAATTTAAGGTATTGTCAATTACATCACGAGCAATTTTCTTCATTTCTTTATTGGAATTTTGCAAATATTGAGAATGATCTTTTAAGCTATTTAAAAAATCAGTCATTTCAATCTTTTGACTTTGCGAAGATATTTTCAGTGGACGATGTACACCATTGTAAAATACTTCTTGCAGTGCATTATCTTGCTGTATTTCTTGATCCGTTTTTAATGAAGGATTAGACTGCTGCATTTCAGCTAGCATGATGAACATCCTTGAATTATCACCGGTCTCATACTCAATCATGGCGTTTCGAATATCTAAAACACCAACTTCAGCCAGAAAATCTTCCCATGTCTGCCAGTCCTCAAAACCAAAGTCTCCTTCATAAACTGGAGCAGAACTAGGATCGTCTTCCTCGCTCTCTGAGACATCTATTGCATCACCTGAATTATCTCTAGGCGTTAAGTCAAAATTTTGCTTCTGTGAATGTCGATGCCAGATAATTATTGCAACGATTATTGCTATGATTGCGAGAATAAAAGATATAACTACTAAAATTTTTAAGCACCCCTTTAAAAAAGTAATGTTAAAGCTAACGGCCAATCCCTTTAATTCGAAGAAGTTGGCCGCTGAATTTAGCATTATTTATCTACGCTTATAACGAACATTACGTCTACGACGACTATTCACTTTACTTGTATTGCTACCAGCACTAAATAAAGCTTTGAAAAAGCCAACCTGTCTTACTCGTTGAGTAAATTCACCTGGCTTTAATGTCGTCTTATATCCAATTAACCCAGCAGTCCAAATAGCAACTGAAATTAAGATAGTTGTCAGAATTTGCGTATTATTAGCTACGGCATCGACTGTAAGGACAAGCCAAACAACAAAAGTACCAATTAAAATTAATCTAGGTCTATTAATATTAGTCTTTTGATTTAATCTTTTTGGTTTACGATCTCTCATCAATCGTCTTCCTCCTCTCTATCTAAAACTGCATATGGTAAAGCTCGGTTTACTGGATGATGAGGTGGCTGCAAATTTAAATATGTGCCGATTTCATGAGTTAAAAATCGTCTATTTATCATAATTTGCTTGTTTTCGTAGTAGAGAAGGTCTCCTTGTTTATCACGTATTGGCTTAAATGCTATATAAATAAATGGACCTAATACTGCAAGAAAGAAAAATCCAGCAATAGTAGCTGACGAACCAATACCAGCTCCCGATAACTTACAAATCCATTGAATAAGCTTAAAAACTAAAGCTCCTATAATAATTCCAGCACCAGTGATGCTGATCTGAGTCCAAGAAGCATATCCTAAGACTTTTTTCTGATCACCCGAAAGGTTGACTATTAAAACTCGTCTACCTTCACCCATAAAAACTCCTTCCCACATCCAACTAGCGTCAGATATATTACTAAGAGCGTTTATTTACGCCTATCTACCTGCTTTGTTGCTAAGGCCGACAACCATACCAACAAGTGAACGAACATGAATAATGACTACGGCACCAACGATGATGAAGAAGATACCTACAATAGCTTCGGTTCTGCTTCTAGGATCTCCCATAGCACTAACACCGATCTTAATCCCACAAACTACAGCAGAAATGATTAAGAGGACGGCACCCAAGTTTTGCAAAGGTGCAACAAATTCGTTCATAATCTTAGCCAACACGTCAACAGCATTACCATGCGTATCAACGTGAGTTGAGAATGCTGATGAGTTATCACTTTCTTCAGCAAAAACTGGAGTTGAAGTTAAAGCCATAGCTTGAGTTGATACAAAAGCAGCCAACATACTCAGCAAGAATCGGATACGAGTTGCAGAACCTGCAAAAAAGTTCGTAATTTTAGCAATCATATCTTTTACTCCCTTCCAACAAATTCAAGCAAAAATACAAAATGAGCCACTAATGCTAGTCATACATTAGTGGCTCATTATAAGCCTGTTAATCATCAAAGAAATTTAGGAGCTTAATTCCATATTTTTGCTTCACAAATAATATAAATGAAACTCTAAAAATTATGTTGTACTTCAAATACCACTCATAAAATTAAAAACCATAGTATTTAATGTGCAATATTTTTAGCAAAGGCCATTTCTCCGGTCTTAATTCCGTTTGCTACTTCCTTATCTGTCAAAACTTGCATCCCTACATTACCATTAGGATTTTTGATAAAAGAACCATCACGTGATACTAGTAAATACACTTTAAGATTAGAAGTATCAGCAAAGTATTTTTTAGCAAGTCTTAAAACACGCTGCTCAAGTTGGGGTTCTGCTCTTTTAATTAAAGTCATTTTAAAAGCCTCTTTTCTTAAATATGTGGTCGATTTTTATTTTAGGCATAATTTCAATTAGGTAAATCAATTGAAAATTTATACAAAAAACTAAAAAAGGTATAACAAAAAAAGGCAAGATTCTAAGAAAATCAAGCCTTTTTACCAAAATATTATTAGAGTGTTTACTTGAACGCCTTTAATATTTATTTCTCTATTGGTGAAATGTCCATAATCTTACAAATATTTATCAAATGTCGTTGCTTAGATTGATTTTTATTTTGATATGCTGAAATGAACTGTTTATTATTACTAAGTAGATAAGCTTGAGCCTGAGCATAATTTTTAAATTGATCTGTATATAGTATCTCATCGTCCGAGGTCTTAATCAGTAAAATGCATTTCTCTGTAAGCTGATCGTGACCTTTTGATCTTAGCTTACGTTTAGCTTTTACTACTTTTATCCGAATATCTTCAGGTTTATTAGGATGCTTCTCAATATTTAAGGAGTTACATTGAAAACGCCCTTTTACAATTTCAATACCCTGTTTATCAAGCAAGTACTCTACATCATTACTTAATTGATAGTGACCTATGATTGGACTGCTTTGATGAGTTGCAATATTGAGATAATTGCTTATTTCTTCTGGAGTAACTCCAACCAGTAATCTCGCTACCAATCTAACAGGCATATATTCTTTAATTTTCTGAGTTGGCACACTTTTTGTTTTTGATTCCACTTTTATATCACTAAGTGAAAGCCGTTTAGTTCGTTGTTGCTTATTAGCCTTATCTCTTTTTATTTGAGGTGCCTGTAAAATCGTTTTAATTGCAAAATTATCTAAGAAAATAAAACTACGCTTGTAGTAATAATGCTGGTCGATAAGATTACGATGATTTCGCATCCAAGCAACTATTTGACGCCTAATAACAGAAACCTTACCTCTAGTTGCTATTCTATTGGCAAGTGCCACATGAGAAGTCCACATTTAATTTCTTCATTTCTAATTCAGTCAGTACTTGATCCATATTAAGCAATGGATTATTTTGCTTGTTAATGCTGCCAATAGGTACTTTAGGTAAGTAGTGTTGGATGATTTTTATAAAGCCACCACGTGTAGTTACTAAAGGATGACCATCTATATTAAGGTTGCGTGAATACTCAATGTGCAATAATTTTAGATTTGCAAAAATATTAGCTCTTAATTGTGCTAACTCTTCTCGATTAGAGTTTCCCGTAGCATAATAAATAAGTTGAGCAATATCATCAAGTTTAAATGCTTTATAGCCAAAAGAACAAATTGCACCATATGCAGTAATTGCTCCTAAATCATGGTATGTATAAAGATCTGAAGAATAACCTAAAATTTTTCCCCATTGTTTAAGCATGGATGGCGTTGCCTTAACTTCTACATCTAATTGATTTAGTCTTGCTTGTACTGTTCGAATTTAACTTATACTATCATAACATTTTAATTTTACTATGTTCCATTGATATTTCTTTATTACATGTTCAATTTCTCTGACAATTTCAGCATCATATAAAGGTCTGGTGAAGTAGCTCTTGTCAGTCTTAATTTTTAATTGTTTTACTGGCCTTACTTTTAAGGAAGTATCAAGTATAGTCATAATATTGCCAATAGTAAGTCTATGGTAATATCTACTGTCAATTAAATCTTGATTTACTTGTTGCGTTATTTGACCTAACGAAAGAGCCGCAATTATCTTACTTTTAGTTGGAACAATCGATGCATTGCTTCTTCTCGCTTTTGTTTTGCGGGATAGATCATGTTTATTTTCATTATTGTTTTTAGCAGATATATTAAGTAATGCCGATGTAGCTTTAACTCCCCTTTTCTTTGGCTTAGGGTGAGTATTCTTGACTGATTGATGTTGATTTACCCATGTTTTTCTTACATAACTTCTACCCAAAATAACAATTTTAGGAATTTCACCGTGATACTTTACTATAACTTGCTGAGCATCCTTAGCATCAGTAGAAATATATACCGCCTTGATTAGTCTATTTAAGCCTTTATGTAGATCAAATAAACTAATTTGAAATCCCGTCTTTCTTATTCCTGTTAAATCTACATTTTGCTTTAAATATTTTGAAAGCATATTTCTATCTGTATGGAGGTAAACTGATAACTCTTTTAAAGAATAGCCAGTAGTAGGAGCTTTATGCATTAAATCAATAACTTGTCTAAATCTTTCTTGCCTTTTTAGTTCACCATAATCATAAATTGAATTGTCCTTTTCTGTCCCTACATTTTTAAAGCTCATGTAGCTCATTATTTCCGATAATTTTGCTGGGTCTACCTTTTGATCATAAGCAATCATATTAGCTGTCATTAAGTTACTTGTCGAATCCCATGCTAGTTCTAACTTCGAAATACCAGCGAGCCTGCGCCACTCATCAAACTGAGTCATTTTAGCTGAATAATGTAAATTTATGTAATCAACATAGCCATATTGCAATGAATCTTTTAAGGGTAAATCTAATGTAATTCCAGTATTCTTAACTAATTTAGGGTTAACTATATCAATCAATTTAGAAACCCTATTTGAGGAAACAATTTGTAGCTTAGCTGAGAATGAAATAATAGCATTTTTATGAATTATCTTACCTATTTGTTGTAATGGTAAATAGACATCAGTGCTATCCGTACAAATTGGTTCATAATTAGTTTCATTTCTCAAATCAGTTACTACTACGTAAGAATGAATAATGCCATGCGTACAGGTATTAACTAGTTTTTTAGCTCTAGCTTCAATAATTACGGATTTAGTTTCTACACTTGGCTTCAACTCTTTCTTTGGAATGCTTTTGTCTTTATATGGAAGAATTTCATTTAAATATCTATCTCCAACGTGTTCATAGATGCTTGGTTTTACAGTCATAGTAAAACTGCTAGTATCTGTATTAAGTACTAACTCCTTCTTTTCAAGCACAGAACGTTCTAAACACAGTACCCAATCACCTTTATGATCATAGTTACTCTGTAGTTGCTTTTCTTGATTTTTATTACTAACTCTCAATAAACCACTATTAATTATTTCTGTATTGCCTAAAGTGTAGAAATCGTTTTGTTCATCGAATTTTACTTTGCTGCATCCTACTAAAACTTCACCTACACTGACATATAATTTTGAAAAAGAAAATGAGTTAATATTCTGGCATCTTAGCTAAACATGATTAGCAAATAACTTAAATTCATTTTGATTATATGGTGTACATAAATTTCCTATTAAAATATATGATTCTTGTGAACTGACAATTTTAGAATCAAGTACTATTCCCATCCAGCTAATGCAATTATCTTTATCTTTTTCTGTATCTAGTAAAAGATTATGAGGCCTAGCTTCCAGCAGGTCATCCTTAATTTGATAGAAATTCTTGCTACGTAAGTTATTAAGTATTTCTGCTCGCTTTTGAGGATTATTCATGTCTTTTTCTAGTACTTCTACTTCAGTATTTTTATTTCCACTTTTTTTATCAATTTGACGTTGTAATTGCATCAATTTTTTTAAATTCTTTTTAGCTATTCTCATATTTTAACCACCTTTTTACAGCCAATAACCGCATAGGCGACCCAAATCGTGCCAAAAGCTGTTAGTATAACGTTGTCGAAGTGGCTCATGTACTGGAATATATCTATGCAATACTTCAGAGTAATTTTCATTATTCTTATCTTGGGCTTCCACTCTTGCCAAAATTCCAATTCCTAAATCAGTATCGTCACCTATCAATAGCTCTTCCTTGTTTTCATTACCTAACTTCAAGAAGAATTCATTAATACATGGCTGCCAAACAAGACGATTATATTTATCTATTTGATAAGAATACTTTTCATGATCCATTCCAATTCTCTCTGCTATTTGTTTTTCTGTTAGCTTTTCTTTTGGATTGATTCTTCCTGTAATCTTATCTAGATTTTCATTTAGTAAGAGATTTACTTCATCACGGGATTTGTTAAATACTTTACGATTAATAGTTAAAATATCGCAATTTTTTAATTGCGGTTTAACATTACCCACCGGTAAGCCTGCTTGCACACAAATATGATAAAGAATAGCTAACTGATATTCATTACGACTATATGCGTTATAAGGATAATAAGTAAGTAGGTTTTTATTAATAATACTAGAAAAAACATCCGCATAGTCTGGATTTTCTTCATAATGGATATATTTTGTTAGTAAAGAGTTTGTGACTTTATCTTCTTCCCTTTTAACTAACTTTTGGAATAAATGACCTTCTTCGATTTGACTTCCACCTACTTGCTTTGCGTACTCAACTTTAAATAAACTTGCTAATCTAAGCACATAATCATATTGAGCCCGATGCAATTTACTTAAATCTTTTCTATAGATATTGAGCTGCCTAGCTGATATACCGCTTTTTCGAACAATAGTTTTTGTTTCTAACCCACAGTATTTAAATAAAGCTCGTGCCTCTTCTAAATTAGTATTTACTTTTTCTGGATTTAATTCTTTTATTGCGTTATTAGACTTGTTTTGCTTCATTTTTTATTTCCTTTCCTAGATTAAATGCATTGGATTACTTATTAGCTACATAATACGCAACAGATTGCACAAAAAATAAATTGCTAATCCAGACTAAAAAAATAAAATTGCTAAAATCTCCGCTATTTTTGCAAAATATATCGTTAGCAAAAAAGGATTATCGTTAAAACGTAGGTTTATATGAAAGAAAATAAATCATCATTCTTGTCCCAATAAATAAAAATGGGACTTTTCAGTTTTTTGTAAAAATGGAAGGTTTTAAAGAAATGAAAAAGTTTATAAAAAAAGGGAAAGAGCTTAGAACAATTAAAACAGTATTTTTGATTTTATTCTTTGGATTCATAGTTGCCGAATTCATTATTTCAGTCGCTATTTTAAATAGCAAAACTAAAGGCATACAAGCGTCAAATGAAGAGCAGCCTGAAATCACACATGTAGTTCGCTCACAAAATCTTGCATTACACGGTTTTGCCTATAAATTAATACCAAAATCAGGTGCTAGATTTTATTTAGCTAAATCTCACTTGGCCAAAAGCGCTCAGGTTCATGACACTTTATATGTTCCAGTTGAATATCAAGGCTCATCCTTTAACCTTAGTGATCAGATTAATTTCAATACCCTCTCTGTCACTCTTCCTAATTCTAAAGAGTACTTGCATGTAGCTAAAATTTATTCCATTAAGAGTAAGAAGAATGATACTAGCACACAAATCTTTGGCAAATGTGATAAAAAAGGATATTTGAAGCTTTCAGAGTTTAAGTTAGAAAAAGCTACAAAAATGAATTTATCTAAAAAAGCTAATTCTAATCAACTTTTCCTAGCATTGCCCGAACAGAAAAATTTAGATTAAAAATTACGAGGGTAAGAAATATATCACAAGATTAGTCCCAAGTTTTAATAAAAAAGGAGTATTGTTGTGGGATTAAAAAAATATCAGGCACAAACCATAGATTTAGTTAATCACCAAATTGATGGTGAAAAAGCTACAAAAGAAGAAATTGCGAGTACATTTTTTCAATCAAGAAGAACGTTAAAACTAGAGATTACCCTATCACAGGACCAATTTTAAATTTGAAGGAAAATTTTGAAAACAATGAAGACAAAACTAACAAGGAAAATTGAATTTGCTTTGGCCAAAAAAGTATTAGACAGCAGATTTAGAACTGAATATGGAGCGCTAGAAGTACCTTGTGGAAATTGGATAGGCAAAGGTAAAGAAAATGTTGATTTTGCTACTTATGCTCCCAGCACACAAGAAATTACTTGTTATGAAATTAAGGTATCAAAATCTGATTTTAATTCTAATGCTTCTTTGAGTTTCTATGGCCATAGAAATTATCTAGTTGCCCCCCTATTCTTTAGCTAAAGCAATAGCTGTAGCATTACAAACGCATAATTATCAAGTGATTGATAAATGGACTCATAGAAAAGAAATGCTTTATGCCGGTGTAGGTATCATTGCATATTTGCCTGGAACTTTAAAAGAAATCAAAGAGTTCTATCGTCCTGCACCTACTCTATGGAAACAAGCTATCCAAGACTATAGCAAATGTCAACGTGGTTTTCTCATATTAAGACCGTGCAGAATTAAAAATATTCATTTAGCTCAGAAAGCTAGCTTAATAGAGGGCATATTGAGAGTTGGCTGTAGGGATGCATCAAAGTATTATTTAAGCAAGCAAAGATTATAACGAAAACGAAGAAATATGCAAGCAACAGTTTATGCCAAAATTTAATAGCTAATTTTCAAAGATGATTCACTAATTTTTTAGGCCAAATTAAAACATAAAGGATGATTTAGCAATTTACTTACAAGTCTTAATACAGTGCTTTAACATATTAATTTGGACTGGACATCATAAATTAAAACCGTAAATACAAAAACATCTAGAAAAACTCTAAAATAAAAAAGTCCTATTAAATCTTTTATTAATACCAAGATTTAACAGGATTTTTGTTTTAAATATAAGTCTAAAAAACAGTTAAGTGTTACATTCTTGTACATTCATTAGCATACAAATACTTCGTTTTTATTGCTTGATCTAATTCGTCTGATAATCTTATTTTCTTTTTCATCTAAGTTAAAAATCACAACATTCCTTAAAGAGCCCCAATTGCACATACAATTAAAATCACCCAAAAGATAAACACAGTTGTATGCCAATCTTTAGGAAATGGAATCATATAGCTTGGATTACCATTTCCATAAATAATACCTAACCACCATAAAGGATCTCTATAATGCTTCATAATATCACCCTTAGCCTTTCATTTTCATTCTAGCAAAATAAAGCATGATAAAACGAAAGTTATAAGGTCTTAATTGACTAAGTTTTCTCTTAATTCAAAATTGTGCCAAGCATTAGCCACATTACTAAAGCTATACTTTCTAACCACCGAATATGCATTTTTAGAATAATCAGCTAAAATAGCGGGATGACTTAATAAAGCATTCAAAGTTTGAACCAATTGCGCTTCATTACCAGCTTGTACTAACTTACCAGTATAATTATCCGTTATTATTTCTTTAGGCCCATAATTAATATTATAAGCAACTGCTGGGCAGCCATGCTCTTGTGCCTCTAATAAAGCCATAGCAAATCCTTCATATTTACTAGTAAGAATTTCTAGCCATGCATTGTTATAAACATTATCCAAATTATTTTGAAAGCCGGCAAAATGAATATAATTTTGTGCATGATTTTGAATAACTAAATTATGTAACGAAGGGCCAGTTACTTTATCAGTAGTACTTTGTTCATATCCATAAAAAGTTAAATTGAGTTGAGGATATTTAGGTTTAAGTTTAATCACAGCTCGAATAATGTGATCTAATCGCTTCTCTTCACTTAATCTAGCAACGGCGATTAAATTATAAGGTGACCTATTTGCAAATGAGACCGGTTTAATATTGCCACTAGCATAAGTAACTGGAATTGCATAGCTATGATTAGTCTTAAAAATGTTAGCAACATCATCTGCTTCTTGATTAGTTGACGAAATTAAACCATTCAGACTTCCTTGATTTAGCATATCTGAAATACATTCGTACATTCCAAAGAGCCGCCCATTACGCTGACCATTAACTGTAACTGAAGAGTGAAAAATTAAATAGCGTGGTATAATTTGCTTCATTTGCTGAAACTCATACAGAGTACGCTCTGATCTATCTGCAAAAAAAACAGCTTTTAAATCATTTTGAGCTAATTCATCAAAAAAATAGGCTCTGAAAGCTGTGGCTGAATCAAAATTATGCCAAACGTCTCGATAATATAATTGAATTAACGTAAGAATTGGACTATTACCTTCACCACCACGATAATGCATTAATATAATTGGTTTACCGTTATCGTTATAGTATTGTGTCAAAACCAACCTACCTTTATCTTCATAGAAATCAGTAAACGAAAGGCAACCCTGATCATAATAATCTGTTCGATCTAAAAAGCCGTAACGATCATAATAATCAATTGAATATAAGCGATTATATAAAAATCCAATTTTTAGCCTTAGCTTATTATCCTTATATGCTGCATTGTTTCGTAGCTCATAGCCAGACATTTGAGTTATTTGATTAATAATTACACGATCAATTACAGGATCATCTTGATAATTTAAATTTTGAAAGTATTGATAAAGATTAATTACTTTGCCCTCTGTGCCCAAATTTCTTTGAGCATAGGCATGGGCATTGTTGTACTCAGTTTCTACGATTTTAGCAGTTTGACCATTAGCATTAAATAATTTAACTCTTTTAGCTTGTGCAATTTCAATTGCGGACGGCATTGGGTCTTCCATACTAGTAATAAAATAATTCGCCATACTTTCCCCTCCGTTTACCTTGCTAAAAATATAGTAGAAGCAAACGTAAGACTATAGTAAAATGCAAATATAAAAGTTTTTTAACTATTTTTTATCAGATCAATATTAAAACAGACTAATACCAAAGTAATATTACAGTATTTACAATTACCAAAGCATTACATACAAACAAAAAAGCATTATCTAGTCATTAATTTTAAAACTAGATAATGCTTAATAAAAATCAATTTAAGATATTTATTTAATCAAGATTTTACTTTTTATAAAACGATTTTACTCGCTTAGTTTTCAACTTACTAATATCCATACTTTTTGATTCTAATGAATTATTCAAATGATATTGAACTTCTTGAGGGCTGGGTAAAGTATCTATCATACGATCTAATGCCACATTTTCCTGCTCTTTCGTAGTAGCTCGATAAAAGCGCATTAGGTTAAC
>ASRJ01000178.1_pt1 | contig 16723 bp, 5 predicted proteins | sample 714228 | NCBI WGS metagenome assembly ASRJ01 (sample SAMN02954266, study PRJNA200717) | food metagenome | biome: terrestrial; feature: Turkish kefir grains; material: grain; isolation source: kefir grains from a family living in the Northwest region of Turkey and... | place: Turkey
AGATAGTCCCTGATAACCACTTTCGATTCACCTTTAGTGTACTTGGGGCACGTAAATTACAAGCAAAGGATTTGTAAAAAGTCGGTAAATGTTTGGCACACCAAAATAAATTTTCCAAAGCAAAAAAGAGCCAGGCAAAATATCAAATTTTGTCTGACTCTTCTTCAGTTCATGAAACAATCTGCTTAAGAAATTTGTGAATCACAGTGCGACTCAGCGTCAACTTTTGCATGGACCGTTGAATGCTCTCTAAAGTATGCCTGCATCTGATCCGAGGTCAATAATTGATCACTCTGAATCAACTTGTAGGCGCCCATGAAGGTTGATGCGAACTCTTCTTTGAGCTTATCTTTAGGGAAATCATCCGGGTGCAACATCCAGTGGTAGCAGACCCACGCAAATCCACTGGTCAGAAAGATAATCGTGTAATTCAGATTCCATTCCCGATCTTTGGTTGGATCTGCCCCGAGTTTGCCTCGGTTAAAGAGTCCGCCAGTCACATTGATGGCATCGGTAATTTCCTTTTGAATCAAATTGGGAAATACCAACGTATCAATGGTCGAAACGAGCTTAATTCCCCGCCGATTTTCACTCATATAATCAACCGCATCACCGATTGATTGAATAACCGCCTTCATCGAATCGTCCTGATCTTCCCAACCATGGAATGATTGGCTCAAACCAGAAACGTAGTAATCTTCCAAATGATCAAATAGATCATAAATGTCATGGAAGTACGTGTAAAAAGTCCGACGGTTGATGTGTGCGGCTTTGGTAACTTGAGTAACGCTCACAAGCTTTAAAAATTCCCGGCCATCAGAAAGTCGGCCGCTAGCATGCGCTGTAGTCATATTTTGTTCCATCACTTGAATAAATGCGTGATAGATTGATTGCTTCATAGTAATATTTTGAAACATGTTCGTTCCCCCCAACAGAAACCCCGAACGCAATCCTTATCAGTCAATTAGTATACCTTAATGTACCCCATTTTGGGTAATTAACCTAGATACGGGAAAACAACCCCCGGTTAAACCGGTGGTTGCCATCCCTAGGATTACATCGCAAGTTTCCATTCAAATTAATTAACAACTAATCTACTGAAAACTTACGACGTCGAGCAATCCATACATAACCAAGAACATCAAGCAACATTAGAATCAATCCTAATACTGCGATCAATAGTTGATTGGCATGGTTCTCATTTGTTTGAGGCAATTCCTTTTGAGACTTCAGTCCATTCATATCAGTCATTGAATCTGGAACTGAGACGGTTGACTTTGGCGTCGTCATCCCGTTCGTTATTCCAGAAACTTGCGACTGACTATTGACGGAACTTTCAGTGTTATGACCGTTTCCGTTAGTGACATTGCCACGGGGTGCGTTGCCATTATGATTTGGTGTGGTTGAAGGGAATTGGCGGTTCCCTCCAACATTATTACCTGTTGAAGGGACCTGGCTGGTTCCTTCGTTATTTGAATTTCCAGAAGTACTTGGTAAGCCCGGAACGTTCACAGAAACATTAGGTTGACCTGATGTTCCAGCGGGTTCTGATGGTTTACTGTTTGTGACTTGAGTATTCACGGTACCACCAAACGATGATGTAACGAATCTGATCAAGCCAGCTGCGCCGATGATTGGAATCAATACCGGTAACAGGAGTGGCAGGATTAATGGAATGCCAATGATGACTGGTAATAATGCAATCAATGCGACAAGGACTGGCAATCCAAGAACAATGACTGGCATTATTAGCAGAATCGGAATCAAGATTGGTAGGATTACCGGAAGTAAAGCGACCAAGATGATTGGCAAAACAACCGGAAGAAGTGCAACCAACAATATTGGAATTATCAAAGGAATGATAATTGGAATCAAGATTGGTAAGATAATAATCTTATTACCGCCAAATAATGTTTGAATCAATCCTGGCAAGATTGATGTTAACAATTTAATTGGGGCAGCTGCAGCATTTCCGAGAATGGTTAAAGTACTCATTAGAGGTGTCAATGCTAACAACAATGGTAAACCATTGACGTTAATATTGATGTTAAAGTTATTGTTATTGTTCTGATTCAACAAGCGACCAAGCAAGGATCCAAGCAGACCACCGAACAATGGAAGCAAGAAACTCATCAAGTTATTTCCGAGCTGCTTGATACCGTTGTTAAGTAATCCCAATCCAATGATTGGTAATAGACCAAGTAATACTGGTAATGATCCTAGTAGGCTGCCGAACAATGGAAGCAAGAAGCTCTTCAAGTTATTTCCAAGCTGCTTGATGCCGTTGTTGAGTAATCCTAATCCAATAATTAGGCAATAGACCAAGTAATACTGGTAATGATCCTAGCAGACCACCGAACAATGGAAGTAAGAAGTCCTTCAAAACATTTCCGAGCTTCTTCAATCCGTTATTAAGCAATCCGATACCGATAAACGGTAGTAACCCTGCCAGCAAAACTGGTAATCCCAAAAGCTTAATCATTGGAACCAAGATCTTCTTATTCAGGTAATACCCGGCTAATACGCCGATGTTGAATACAAGAACAGTTTTGGCGATTTGACCAATTGTCTTCAACAGGTTATCAAGCCATGCTGGAACTTTAACGGTTGGGATTAAGCGTCCTAAGAGTGATAATCCAACCATCGTGATTCCAAATGTGATAACGCCGATCAAGTTCATGATCATCTGCTTCAGACCACTCGTGAGTGCATCATTGACAGTTGAAATAGCAAACTCAATTGCGTTAACCAGGTTGACAGCGTTTGTGTTGAGGCCATCGAGAATTCCTTTCAGACCTAAGTTGAACAAGCCTGACAGAATCTGTTTACCAAGATTAAAGATGATGGTAATTGGTGCAAATAACATTGAACCAATTCCAGGAATAAATCCTGAAACGATCTTTACGAGACTTCCAAGATCAACCAAGTGAGTCAACAATCGACCCAAAAGCCAACCAGGAATGGTGAGGTTAAGGACGTTAAGAATTGCAAGTGGATAAGTGAATGCCTTACCCAATCCAGCAATTATATTGCCGATAAACTCAGGAACACCATTGAATGAAAGAACTCGAAGTGGTAATAAACCAAGCTTCAAGAAGAAGCCGGCGACCTTTCCAAACAAGTTGGAAATGCCTTTACCAAGTTGATTTAACCCATTTGAAATGAGCCAAATTGGTGCAGTGACAGCGAACAACAAACCATTCTTGAAGAAGCTCTTGACGCCTGTTACGACATTTCCAAGCAACTTCTTAAATGAGTTAACTGTCATGACAGCCTGTAAGAGACCAGCGACAATCAGTGGTACAACCGTATCAAACACTTTGAGGAACACGAGGTTCTTAATCAGTGAATGAATAGTGCTAAATGGGTTGTTGCCAAAGATCATGTTTGGAATCAACAAGCCAAATGTGACTAACTTACCAAATGCCTTGCTTAATTCGCGGGTAATCAAACCAACAATTCCTGATAAGGCAAATGTCTTAAGGAGATTTTGCAGGAATGATTTACCACCATTGAACAAGCTTCCCAAACCGTTAAGGGCGATTGCCGGCAACCATTGAACAAGACTGTTGCCCAAAAGTGCGATTGGCAATGTGAGAAGCAAGCGGCCAAGCCTGTTACCAGGCAATGACAACAACAAGGTAGGTAAGAATGCCAGTGGTGCAAGAAGTGCTAAGCCTAAGCCAGTGAGACCATTAGCTATCAGCGGTAACACAATATTATGATTCAACCATTGAAGAGGGGCAACGACAACTTGCTGGTTAACTTGTCGTAAGAATCCAAGGACACCAAGTGCTCCTGGTACGATAGCGAAGCCGGTAAGTAAATCACCCAAGTGTTTGATTCCGCGAATAAAGAAGGTAAAGGTTGAACCGATCTTCATAAGTCCCTGAATCAGGCCTTTAATGACCTTTGGAACTATCTGACCTGCGTTCCACATCTTCTTTACGTTAGAAACAAACGAACCAATGGCGTTAAGTGGATTACTGCCGATTACTACGAATAGTAATCCAGCTAAGTTAAGCAACAGCTTTCCGATGTGACTTGTAATCAAGTGAGTCAAGAGAGCCACTGTTCCAGTAATCAGGTGCGATACTAATGAGCCTAATGAAAGACCAATCAGCCACAACATCTGTAATCCCTTTACACCAGTGTTAACGAAGTTGGCAATATTTTTCAATATGCCGTTCAATTTATTTTGAGTCTTAATGGTATCAAAGACTGACTTGAAGAATCCAAAGATAGAAGTAATTGGATTCAATAAGGTATTGAGCAAGCTCAAACCAAAGAAGGCAGCGATTGGAACCACATGGTTATTAATGAGATCAAGAACCGGCTTGATGAACAAGGTAAACGGCAAGCCGAGAAGTGAAACGACTGCTGGAATCAATCCACCAAGGAACATGGTTCCCATCAAAAGTCCGTGCAATGGGTTCAAAACATCAGGTAAGGCAAGCACACCCAACTTAATCAGGTTACCTAAACCACCCAAGATATTCTTAAACATGACAGGAATTTGTGAGAACAGGAACTTGATACCATTCTTAAACAATTGTGCGAGTCCTTGGAACAACAGTGACATGCCACTCTTGAACAAGTTAAGTGTCAAATCAGTCAACCCTTTGGTGATTAAACCAATGAGTGCCAATGGCATCAACAATGATGCAAGTACGGCAGCCCCAAGACCGAGAGCCAAACGACCTAAGTCATTTAAGAGATCCCCGGCAATGTTTCCAAGACCTTTGAAGCCGTTAAACAATGAAGCTAACAGCTTTGGAACCTGGTTCAATGCCAAGATCCAATTCAATGGGAAGATTGGCAACAACAATGAACCGACGAACTTCAGGAATGAAAGTCCTGCACCTAAGATGTTTGCAAGACCATTCATGCCGTCGAAGAATAATGCTGAGAGCGGACCTAAGAGATCCTTCAAAACATTGTTCATCTTCTCAAACACGTTAACAAATGGATGTTGACCATTGAATACGTTCTTCAACAAATCAACCAAGCCGATAAGCGGCCATGTGAACACTGCCAACGGTAAGAGTAATAATTTTGCCAAATCAAGCGCACCGTTTAATAACGACTGCCCGATTAGACCAATCAAATCAGGGATAACCTGAGCCAATGACTTCATGTGAGCCAATACCAGCGGAATCAATGCAGCAATTCCGGCAATCAGTGGCAATCCAAGTAAAGCAAGTGGACTCAACAAGACTGAAATGACTGCGCCTGTGATGGCTGCGATCACTGGAATAATCAAATTCAACAGCGGCATACCAAGAAGACGAATAATCGTTTGAACAATTGAGGCGCCTGTTGCGAACAGGATCATTGGTAAGATAACATTCTTAGCAAAGTCCGCAAACAGTTTGAATGGATTGAGATCGTTCAAGACATCAAAGACATTCTTTAACAATTGAGAAGCAGCTTTGATAACTCCGATTCTTCTTAACAGATTTAATGCTGGAAGAATTAAGTTGAGACCACTCAATACTGTCTTAATCAAGGTGCCAATGAACTTGGCAATCTGACCAGCAGTGAGTGCCAAAGCAACCAACCCGGCGCCAATTAGTGGAATGATCAGGCTTGTCAGTGGGTTCAAAAGATTTAACAATCCAAGAATGCCAAGACCAACAAGGCTGATGATTCCGGTGATGATTGGAGATAAGAACAAATTACCTAGTGAACTGAGTAATGAGCCAGGAATTGAGAAAATCAATCCTGTAATAACATTTGAAATCAATGACCACAATCCGGCTAATGCCTTATTGAGGAAACCATTGAGCTTAAGAACTTGTTTCATGATCCATGCCGGCAATGTCAGCAGCATACCGATTAATCCTTTAGGCGCTAAGACAATGGCGTTCAAAACAATTCTGAACAAGCTATTGAGGAAGTTATTGCCAAACAATTTTTCGGCTAATGCAACGACTCCGCCAGTAATGAATGAAGCAACGTTCTTGAGTATATTAAGCAATGGATTTACTAAACCGGAAATCAACATTGCTGGTAAGAAGATTGGCAATGCTATCAAGCCAACTGGCAACAAGTTAATCAAGATCGCAATTGGGATCAAAATCAAACCTGGTAAACCAAGTGACAATAACATTGATAAGCCAATCACAGTCGAGAATGCCAATGGAACTTGCGTCAAGATAAAGACGGTGTAGTTCAAAGTTGCAAACATTCCCGGTACCCAAGTTCCAACAATCATCCAGACAATATCGACAATTAAGGCGAGAATCCAACCGATTATTGGAATGAGGCCAATCCAACGAGCCATTGACCAAAGTGGGTTTTGCATAATCAGATAGTAAGCAAATAATTCAATTGGGAAGACGAATCCAAGCCAACTTTGATCGAGCATGAACACTCCGGCAAGGAAGGCAGGAATTGAAGCGACTCCCAATACGGCAAAGTTAAATGCAGCGATAACGGCTGCCAATGGATTTGCAATAAATCCAAGGATCAAAGCTAAGCCTAAGCTTCCAACGATTCCAGGTAATGCAATCAATGTCGCAACCAAGTCACCTGCCAACATTAATGGCAAAGTAATCAAGGTAATTCCGACTCCAAGAAATGCGCCCAGTGGAAGTAAGATCCAGTAGCTTAAGCTTGACGGAACGTTAATTCCGAGATTCAAGACTTCTTGAAGCACAATGACGATTGCACCAATTCCAACCATGATAAAGACAATGAATGCCAATGCCAAGACGGATGGAAGTGCGTTGAGAGCATACAAACCAATCAGTCCAATTAACAACCATTTAGCATTAAATAATGCCAAACCGGCAATCAAACCGACCCCAGGAACCAAGCTAATCACATTAACTGCTAATCTGAACAGATCCATGGTTCCCAGTCCTAAGACGGCAAGCAATGGAAGCGCAAGATAAGCAAAATTAGTAATTCCCTGGAAGAGATTATTCAGTGGATTCAGACAGTTTGTGAACGAACCTTGGAAGAAGAATAAGGTAGCAGGAATGAAGATGCCGCTTAATCCCCAGTACAAGACAGGTTGAACAAACATCGTGTAAACCATGATAATGAATCCTTCGAAGTCGGCAATTGGATTAACTGCCAGGTTAAGCAGGATCGGACCTAAGAACCAAGCCCAAATGAGGTTGACGCCGATACCGTAAATGGTACCAAGCACCGTTCGAGCAATTCCCAAGAGAACAGCTGGCAATGCGAGGAGACCAAGCAATGCAGCTCCACCCATGAGAAGGATTGGTAAGCCGAGAATCCCAACTAACCCAAGTGATAAGAACTCTGCTGCGCCGATGACCATTGAGAATGTTAATGGAACTTGCGTCATGATGAAGATAGCGTAGTTCAAGGTTGCAAACATTCCTGGTACCCAAGTACCAACGATCATCCAAAGCACATCAACAATTAAGGCAACGATCCAACCAATAATTGGAATCAAGCCAATCCAGTTGGCCATATCCCAAATTGGATTTTCCATAATTGTGTAGTAAATCGCTAATTCGATTGGGAAGACTGATCCAAGCCAACTTTGATCAAGCATGAAGGCTCCGGCAATAAATGCTGGTAATGATGCCAACCCGATGACACCAAAGTTGAAGGCTGCCAAGACGGCAGCAAGTGGATTGACGAACAAACCACTGATCAGTCCCAAGCCCAAGTTACCAACAATAATTGGCAACTGTACCAAAGTTGCAAGGAGATCACCAACAAGCATCAATGGCAAGGCAATCAGCGTAATGCCAACACCAAGCATTGCTCCCATTGGTAAGAGAACCCAGTAACTCAAGTATGATGGAACATTAATTCCGAGATTTAAGACTTCTTGAAGCACAATGACGATGGCGCCAATACCAACAACGATGAAGACAATGAATGCCAAAGCAAGGATTGATGGAATTGCGTTAATCACAAATTGTGCGATCAAGTTAATTAAGCCCAACTTAGCAATGGTCAATGCAATGAAGCCGATGAGACCAACACCTGGGAATAAGTTCAGACCCAGCATTGAAAGACGAAGACCGTCAATCGCACCAAGACCAAGTAAAGCTAAGATTGGTAATGCAAATTTCGCAAAGAATGTAATTCCTTGATACAGATATCTTAATGGATTTAACCAGTTCATGAAGGCTCCGGCAAATAATAAGAAGGTTACCGGAACTGTGATCCCTGCGAATACAATGTATAAAACAGGTTGTGAGAACATGGTATAAAGCATGATGATAAAGCCGATTGCATCAGTAATTGGATTTACCATGATGTCCAAAGCGAGTGGACCCAAGAACCAAACGAAGATGGTGTTTGCAGCGATACCATATACGAGACCTGAGATTGCTTTGACAACTGCCTTAATAATGCTTGGGACAGCTAACAATCCGAGAAGAATTGCGCCACCAAGAAGAAGAATTGGTGCAGCTGCGATTCCTAATATTCCAAGGGAAAGCAACAAGGAAACGCCGGTAATCATTGAAAATACCAGTGGAATGGTTGTCAATGCCCAAACTGAGTAGTTCAAGACAGTCATAATTCCTGTGCCCCAAGCGCCTACGACAAGCCATAAGACATCCACAATTAATGCGACAATCCAACCGATAATTGGAATCAAGCCAATCCAGTTAGCCATCTCCCAAATTGGATTGTTCATAACAAGGTAATACAAGAATTCAGCAATTGGGAAGACTGATGAAAGCCAGCTTTGGGCAATCATGAAGGTCCCAATGAAGAATGCTGGGATTGAGGCGATGCCGAGGATTCCGAAGTTCAATGCGGCAAGAACTGCAGCAATTGGATTTGCAAGGAATGACTCGAGTAAGCCAAGCCCTAAGTTACCAACAATAAATGGTAAACCAAGGAGCGTTGCGAACAAGTCGCCTACTAACATCGATGGCAATACCAAGATGACCGAAAGGACACCTAAGACTGCAGCCATCGGTAAAAGAACCCAGTAACTCAAGTACGATGGAACGTTGATACCGATGTTCAAGACTTCTTGAAGGATAATGACAATTGCGCCAATTCCGACAAGCAAGAAGGCAATCGCACCAAGTGAAAGGATTGAAGGAATAACGTTAATCACGTATTGAGCAATTAAGCCAACCAATCCAATGATTCCGTTGAACAAACCAAGTGATGCCAACAATCCCATCCCAGGAACAACACTGATCAATAAGTCGGAAATCTGCAAACCAACAACTGCTGCAATGCTTAACAACAAGATAGTTGGTAATGCAAATTTGGCAAAGTCGGTCAGACCTTGGAAAAGAATTCTCAGTGGATTCAACCAGTTCGTAAACATACCGATGAAGAACAAGGCAGTTGTTGGAATACTGATTGCACCAAATACAAAGTAAAGTAATGGTTGTTCAAACATTGTATAAAGCTGAATGACGTATCCAATGAAGTCAGCGATTGGGTTGACTGCCAAATCAAGAGCAATTGGTCCTAAGAACCAAGTGAAGATGATATTAGCAGCAATCCCATAGAAGACACCGCCTGCAAGACTTAATACAGTACCGATAATCGATGGCAATGCCAAAGCTCCGAGGAGAATTGCGCCGCCAATCAGATTAATTGGTAGACCAAGCAAGCCGACCAGTCCAAGGGATAACCCCAGTGAAACGCCGATGATTGCGGAGAATGTTGCTGGAATTGCGGTCGCAATAAAGATTGCGTAATTCAACAGTGCAAGCATCCCTGGTACCCAAGTACCAACAATCATCCAAACAACATCAACAATTAAGGCAACGATCCAACCAATGATTGGGAATAATCCAATCCAGTTGGCCATTTCCCAAATTGGGTTTTGCATAATCAGGTAATAAGCAAATAATCCAAGTGGGAAGATTGATGATAACCAAGATTCGGCAATCATAAATGATCCGGTAAGGAAGGCTGGAATTGAAGCCGCTGCGAGAACACCAAATGTAAGTGCGGTAAAGATCCCTGCAAGTGGGTTGGCAATTAAGCCAGTCATCAAACCAAGCCCTAAGTTATTTACAATAAATGGTAATGCCAACAAAGTGACATTAAAGTCATCTCTGAGCATCAGTGGCAAGGTAATCAAGATAGCTGTCACTGCCAGGATTACTGCCATTGGCAATAATACCCAGTAACTCAGATATGATGGGACGTTGATCCCAATATTCAATACTTCTTGAAGCACAATGACAATCGCACCAATTCCAACCAGCAGGAAGACAATTGCGGCTCCCGCGAGAATTGAAGGAATGGTGTTAATGACATAGGCGGTAACTAAGCCAATCAAGGCCCATTTAGCCAGTCCAAGAGTGAATGCGCTAATCAATCCAACTCCTGGAATGAGACTAATCAATCCAGCTGATACACGGAGTAAATCAATGGCACCGATACCTAATACTGCAAGTGTTGGCAATGCAAATTTGGCAAAAGTGGAAATTCCATCAAAGATATAGTGTAATGGATTTAACCAATTGATAAACATCCCGGCAAACATCAGGATCGTAGCAGGAATCAAGAAGATTCCAAAGCCATAGTACAGAATTGGTTGAGTGAACATGGTGTACAGCATAATGATGAAGCCGACAAAATCAGCAATTGGATTTACGGCCAAGTCAAGGAACAACGGACCTAAGAACCAAGTGAAGACAATGTTGACACCAACGCCGAACAACAAGTCAGGCAACATTTGCAAACCGTATCGGATCACGATTGGTAAAGCAATCAATCCGAGGGTCATCGCTGCGCCAATGAGAAGTACCGGCAACAGGAGTAAGCCGTTAATTCCAGTAGCAAGCAACAATGACACACCGATGACAGCTGAAAAGTCGAGTGGAACTGCCGTCAAAATAAAGATCGAGTAGTTCAAGGCTGCGAAGATTCCAGGAATCCACGTACCGACAGCCAACCAGAGAATATCGTCAACCAAAGCGGCGATCCAACCAATGATTGGGAATAATCCAGCCCATTGGCCGAGTTCCCAAATTGGGTTTTCCATAATGAGATAGTAAATAAACAGATCAAATGGGAAGACTGCCGCCAGCCATGTTTGACCAACCATAAATGCTCCAGCGATAAATGCGACAATTGATGCCACACCGATTACACCGAAGACGACGTTGGCCAACAAAGCTGAAATTGGATTAGTCACAAATGCGGCTAATAATCCAAATGACAAGTTTCCAATGATCAATGGTAATTGAGTTAAGAGTGCAAGCGTATCAAATGCAAGCATCAGTGTTAATGACATCAAGACGCCGGCAACTCCAAGGATTGTAGCCAAAGGAAGTAAAATCCAGTAGCTCAAGTAAGATGGAACGTTAATTCCGAGATTCAAGAATTCTTGGAGGAAGATAACGATCGCACCAATTGCAACAAAGAGAATGACAATTCCCCAAGCATAGATAATTGATGGAATTGTGTTCAAAACAAATTGTGCAACTAAAGCAACCAAGCCGATTTCTGCTGCGGTTAATGCCAACCAGGCAACTAAGCCGGAACCTGGAATCAAGGACAGGCCAAGTAATGACAACTTCAGAAGTTCAATGGCAGCAAAGCTACCAAGGCCAAGCCAAATCAATGACCAGGTACCAAAGTCAGAAATCGTCTGGAAAATAAATCTCAATGGATTCAACCAGTTGGCAAACATGCCGATAAACAATGCCAATGTCACTGGAATCGTGATGATTCCGAAGACAATGTAGAGAGCTGGTTGAAGGAACATTGTGTAAAGCATGATCATAAAGCCAACAAAGTCAGTGATTGGATCAACTGCGAGGTTCAACACGATTGGGGCTAAGAACCAGATCCAGATGATGTTGGCCGTCAAACCAATTAAGAGAGTTGGCAACATAATGCCAAGAAGAATTCCCAAAACTGGTCCAAGCACATTGAGAACACCGTTGATCAAGTTGAGAATACCCTTTACAAATTGGCCGCCAAGCAAGCCAAGAAGACCGGCATTGAGGTTATTGATCAGGCCTTCAACCAAGGTCAATGGTAATTCGATAAGTGCTGCAATGAGAGCAAGTGGAACAGTAATTCCGTTCAAAATAGGAATTAATGCCGTCAGCAAACCGTTCAAAATAACTGGAATGATAACCAATAATTTGAGGAGACCGAACAAACCACCATTTGTTAATAATCTAATCAATCCGGTAATTGAACCAGCAATCAATGCTGGAATCAGGTTACCAATGAAGCCGTTGAAGATCTTTAATGGCAATTGTGCCAAATCCAATAAGCCTTTGATGCCAAGGGCAAGCAGGCCAAATAATGGCAGACCAAGCAACAGGCCGGCACCAGCACCCAAAACAGCTAAAGCACCAAATGCTAATAAGGCAATCAGGCCGTTCTTGATGAAGTTCAAAATACCTGTGATTGGTGAAAGTAATAATTTAAGGACATTCTTGGCTAATCCGAATACAGAAGCAATTCCGACGGCACCAAGAATCAGATTTAATCCTGGAATCAGTCCTGGTAATGCAAGGATAATCAATGCCAATAATGGGTTGTTCTTTAACAAATCACCCAAGACACGGATTCCAAGCACAACGGTTGGAATAGCGATTGAAAGAGTTAAGCCAAGTGCACCAAGTACAAGTGGCAAAGCTAATTTAATCAAACCATTCAAACCAGCGAGAGCCAATCCGATCACGCCGCCAATCAATTGATTCAACAATACAACTGGGAGCAACAGGAGACCTGTCAGCCCACCAATCAATTGACTCAAGATAACTGCACCGATGAACTTAGCGATGATGGCTGGAATTGTTAATAACAATTGACCGATCTTCAGCAAGTTCAACGCATTGGTCAAAAGATCCAATGGTAATGCAACTAACTTGGCAAGTACTGAACCAACTGTTAAGGCAAGTAAGATGCTTGAAAGCAGTAAGTGACCAGGGACAGGAAGGATTGCAGTTACGATGGTTGCGAGCGCACCGAATAATGTCGGCAATCCAGCGACGGCTTTGACCGCAAAATTCAAGAGGTTCAAGAATCCGAGGACAAAGTCCATTACCAATCGGTTACCAATTTTCAAGAGACCTTGGAACAAGTTCAAAGTCAAAACGGCAGCCAGGCTAAATGTTTTAACGGCATTGGAAATAAATTGAGATGCCAATGCTGGTAAAGCAAGTAAGCCAGCGGTAACGATTAAAGCCAAACCATTTAACAATGTGTTGGACAAAAGAATTAATCCTAGTCCAATAGCGCCATTGAGAACCAACAATCCAAGGATTGAAAGAATCAAGCCGCCGATTGTTAATGGTAAAGTAACTAAGAAGAATTTAGCTAACTGAAGCAAAGTCTTAATGACATTGCCAGCGAGCTTTAACCCGCCAAGAACTAATAAACCAAGGATCCATGCGCCAAGTGCCAACAACGTATCTTTGATCATCGTTGAAATGACATTTCGGGCAAATGAGAACAATGCTTTGATTAAAGTTGATGGTAATGAAGTTAAAGCGGACCAAATTCCTTTGAGCAATTGTGAACCAAGATTACCGATGAAGCTGAACAATGCATTTGGCAAACCTAACAGAAGAGTTGTCCAGAAAGCCAGCTTGCGAACCAGGTTAAGTCCTGGAATAACCAACCAAAGCGGCATGGTTAACCCACTCAAAACCAGTTGTCCGAGTAATCCGATAAGGTTCAAAATTGTGGTAAGACCTGACATCAATTTGAGTCCGGCACCCAACAATAAGGCCGCAATCAATGGGAAGATTAACGACATTAAGTTGGAGAGACCGAAGAAGTTTCCGATCAGATTCAAAATGAAGGTTGGAATTGCGAGCAAATTAGCAAGCAACAAACCGGCATTTAATACCAAAGGCAAACCGAACAAGAATAAACCGATTGGTCCTTGGGTAATCAAACCGTTAAATAAATTGATGACGTTCAAGATTGTTCCAACAGCAAGTGCTGGCAGCCAGCTAATCAAATCGTTTCCTAGTTGAAGGATTGGGTTCAATAAGTTGATCAACAATAAGCGACCAAGAGCTGAGCCAATACCGTGAAGGAACATTAATGGTGTTGAAATCAATAAGTTGAATGCCAAGACCAATAGTCCGGCTAAAGTTGCGATCATGTCAGGAATCAAATTGTTGAGCAAACCTTGGAAGAACATGGCTGGAATTCCGAGTAATAAGCCAAGCAAACCAGTGATGCCTTTCAAATGGAATAAGCCCTTCAACAAGTTCGAGATAAGATTAAAGATACCATTGTTAATTGCTTTAAGAATGCCTGAAACCGCACCAGCAATCAGCTTAACTGCGAACGCAACAAATTGTGGCAGCATAAAGTTGTTCACAAACATCTTGTTCAACGTATTAATCAGATCACCAATGACGCTCAGCGGACCGAATCCAAATAATGTATTGAATATCGAGCTGAGGATCGTTGGGATAATCGTAATGGCAGCTAAAAGCAAATGAGTATTAATGACAGACAAAACAGATTTAATAACGGTACCGATCACATCTTTAACGGCATCCAAAACCCACTTAAGTTGTGATCCCAAAGCAATCAATGCTGGAAGAACAACCGGGGCGAGTGCCAACCACTTCAAGCCAAATGGCAAGATCAATCCCAATACTGTGGAACCGATTAATTGCAATGGCAGCAAAACAAGTGGCAGACCAAATGAGATCAATGCACTAAAGACAAGCGGTAACACATTCTTCAAAAGTGATGTGATTTGAGCAATTGAACCAGCTAAGAATGCTGGGAACCAACTGATTAAATCATTTCCCAAAAGAAGAAGTGGTAAATTCAAAATTGATGAAACAATGTTATGCAATCCTGTACCCAACAGCATCATGATTGGTAAGCCGACCAAGCCGGAAACAAGCGGCAAAGTAATGGCGGTACCAATCAATGCAATTGCGGGTAACAGTAGATTTGCGATACTTGGTACTAAGATATTTGTAAGAATAGTGAGCGGTAAACTCAATATTGCCAATATTGGAGATGTCAAAATCTTAATACCAGTAATCGCTGGTATTATAAACAACAATCCGTTAAGGAGCGCAGCACCGGCAACAACCGGACTGACAACTGTCTTGATGACTTGTTGAATTTGACTTTCAATATTAGTAACAACATTTGCGGCTAAAGAATTTACTTTAGCAACGAGTTTAACTGCTCCTACGTCAAGTTTTGGTACTAAAAAAATTAGCCGTTTATCCTAATTCTTTCGGTGTTATACCAGTTAATGTAATTTTCAACTCTGAGGACTAAGTCCTCAAAACTAGTAAAACGTGTTTGAAAAATAAATTCTCGTTTAAGTAGCGAATGGAAAGCTTCGAGCGGACCGTTATCATATGGATAACCTTGTTTGGAATATGAATGCCTAATCAGGTGCTGCTTTAACAGGCCTTCATAAGCAATACTGGTGTATTGTGAACCCATATCAGAGTGCAAAAAGGTTGGCTTAGAAGCCCTGCTCAAGGCTTGCAACAATGTCTTAATAATCAGTTTCGATGCCATCTCCTTGCCAATGTTGAAAGCGATGATTTGCTTACTAGCTTGGTCAAAGATGGTACTTAGATAAACCCAAGTGCCTGGTCTTAGTTCTAGGTAGGTTATGTCAGCACGCCAAATAGTTCCAATTGGATGGTTCTTAATCAAGTTAGGCCGTTGGGAATAATCTACATGAGTGCCTGGCTTCTTAAAGCGCCGCCCCATTAGTGATCGAATGCCTAACTCCTGCATTAATCGGTAGACACGATTGGGGCCAATGACTACACCAAGTCTTCTTATGGCAATTGTGATCCGAGGGTAACCATAGGCTTTATAATTATTTTTCCAAATTTCAAAGATCTGGCTTTTTAAAATCGTATCTTGTTTATCATGACGACTTGTCTGATAGTGTTTCCAATGATAATACGTACTTTTAGAAAGCCCTAAGGCTTTCAAGATTATCCAGAGGCGGTGTTTACATAATTGTTCGTTGATAAAGTCTATGGCTTTAACTTTGCCTAATGCCTTCCCAGTAACACCGCCGCTGCTTTTAAAATTTCATTTTTTTCTTTTAACTGCTGGTTTTCTTTCTGTAGTTGCTTGAAGGCTTCAACACTCGTTACGCCACCGTCAGGTAGTTCAACTAATTTGGCCCGCTTGATCCAATGACTGATGGTGGTTGGGTGAACCCCATATTCATTGGCTAAGGATTTCTTTGAACGATTTTCATTGTGATAAAGCTTAACGATGTTGTTTTTAAATTCATCTGAATAATATTTCATAAAAAAACTCCTATTCTGATTTTTATCATTATGACACAAAATCTAATGATTTTGGTACCAAATTTCAGTATAGGAGCAAAAAGCATGATCGTAAAAATAACGACCATGCATGGATCCTAGATTGCATAATTAAAGTTACCACCCAGTAAATGTGAAAAAAGACTATGGCAATAGTCAGGTGCTCATGTGTGATTACACGCAGGCAAAGGAGATTAAAGTCGTGCTTAGCGAGATTGCTGATCAGGTTGCTGGCAGACTTCGTCACCATCAAGCACAAGGTGAAGTGGTTAGCGTTGGGATTGATTATGCTGATGCAGAAGAAGCGGGCACCTCCGGTTTCGGTGTGCAAATGAAGATTGATCCCACAAACCACACTGACGATTTGAGCCCCAAAAAACGTCCGCACGTCCAACCGTACAATTCTTGTCCGGACCATTGACATTCTTGCCGAACGATTTGGCAGGTCATGCATGAATTAGGCATTCAATCGACTATGTATCGCAAACGTCCTA
>ASRJ01000072.1_pt1 | contig 15538 bp, 12 predicted proteins | sample 714228 | NCBI WGS metagenome assembly ASRJ01 (sample SAMN02954266, study PRJNA200717) | food metagenome | biome: terrestrial; feature: Turkish kefir grains; material: grain; isolation source: kefir grains from a family living in the Northwest region of Turkey and... | place: Turkey
GTAATACCATCATTAATACTAAAAGCAACGAATTTAGTGTCCATAAACTCTAAATAGTTTTGCAAAGTCTTGTCATAATAAACACTCCTTAAAAATAATAAACTTTAATTTCCATACGCTTTTATTATACCAACTATCAAAGACAATGTTTAGAGCTTAAACCAATATTTTATTAATTATAATCCTTCAATACATAATTATATGCTATAATATTGGCAGACAATTGAGGTGATTATATGAAGGTTAAATTATTGAATGGCCTAATTAAATCCAGTCTGATAGTTGGCTTATTAATTGCCATAATTTTATTATTAGCAGAACTTTTTCTTATTCCATATTACTTAGCTAAATTAAGCTATCTGGTCAGTTCAATCTATGTGATTATATTTGACCTGCCATTTCTGGGATGGGTAAAGAACTGCCTTTTAAACGAAAGAAGGAATGCTTAATCATGAAATTTTACGCAGTTAGTGTTGGCCGTCACCCCGGGATCTACACATCATGGAAAGCAGCCAAACAAGAAGTAGACGGATTTCAGGGATGCCAATTCAAGAGTTTTAAATCCAAAATTGATGCGGCTGATTTTCTCTATCAAGATCAACCGGTTCATACCAAACCCAAGGTCCCAGCCGTTAAAGGCTTGCGAAAGGATATCCGCACGGCTAAAAGTGATGATAAGGTTTTGAAAAACGTATTACGGCCGGATGATATTGTTATTTATGCAGACGGTGGCTGCCGAAAGCATGATGATTATACCGGTGAAATGAATTGCTTAGCTGCATGGGCTTACTTAATTGGTGTTGGTGGAGCTGATCAAGTTAAAACAGTTGCTAAATCAGATACTCATTTAGGGGCTACTAACAATCAAATGGAGTTGACAGCCGTTTTAGAGGCTTTGAATTACTTGGTTAAGCATCATTACCAGCATAGACGAGTGACCCTTGTTTTAGACTCTCAATACGTTTTAAATGCCTTATCCAAGGGCTGGCTGCTCAGCTGGAAACGTCATAACTGGCATCTTTCCAATGGTGGGAAAGTTAAGAATATTCGTTTATGGAAACAAATTGATGGCTTAATTGGTCAATTCAACAATATTCAAGGAAAGTGGACTAAAGGACATGCTGATAATGTCGGTAACGTCTATGTTGATAGTTTGCTTAATCAATCTATGGATCAAATCAAAGGTTATAAGTGGCCGACTACTCCTCTGCCCAAATTTAAGTTAAGAAAGAAGTAGTCAAATCGGGCTTATATTGCTTTAACCAGCCAAAATCGGAAGTTTCAACGGGCTTTATTGGCTTCTGATGAAGCAGTCTTTACTCATCATGAAGGCAGGTACAAAGCCAGTCAGACGGTTCTAACCAGTCAAGAATTTGTTCATGAATTAACTCATATGCGGTACCTGTTAAAAGTTAATCAAATTAAGCAGTTAAAATAAGGAGTGTAATTAATGAGTTCGGATAATTCAAAAGCTAAACATTATCAAAAATTGGCAACCTTTTTCGACCATGTGGCAATAGATTTTAATCTTTTTATCGTTATCTTTTTAATGATTTTTATCTGGCATCTGCCAGCTGAATTTAGTTTTATTTTTATCTTTACGTTTGCTTTACCATTGACGGTTGTTTTACATCTTTTATTCTTATTTTATCTTTATAAGACCTGTAAATTGACAAAAAGTTAAATTCAGCAGGGCATTATTTAATCTGGCATCCCCGTCAAAGAAAGTTTCCAACAGTTAAATATTCAGCAATGGTTTTCAAAAATCATTGCTTTTTTCGTATTCTGAAGTACAATTGATAGTATCTTAAAGTATTATAATATATTTGGAAAGCTGGTATAATATGGAGATTGAAAATGAAACTTTTTATCAAAAACCTTTGATAAAATGCAGCGTCAAATTAGCCATCCTTCAAAACGGACAATATTATCAAGTAATGGGGAAAGCCGAGGCGATAAAATGAGACTAATTGTTCTGCTAGTCGGCTGCAACGGTGCCGGTAAAACGACTGTTTTAAATCAAGTCTTTCAGCCCAACCAGATTTTGCGTTCAACTGTTACCCGATCACCCAGAAAGGGTGAAGTCCCCAATCAGGATTACATTTTTACCAATCAGGCGGATTTTGAAAAGATGCTGAACCAAGATGACTTGATTCAATACGTTCGATATAATGGGCATTATTATGGTGTCACCAAAGCCGAGGCTTTAACTAAATTAAAAGAGCATCATTTGGTAGCCCTACCGGTAGTTTATCCGGCTGTTAAAGACTTTCAAAGATTTGCCGTTTCACTTGCCGACACCAAGGTCTTAACCGTTTTTCTAAGTATTACCAAGGCGACTCTGATTGAACATTTTAAGAGCCGAACCGATACACGGCTCAAAAAGCCGAGCGGATTGCCAAATACAGCCGTCAACTACTCGGCATTAAAATACCGAGCTTGTAGTTCATTCATGTAGTCCTAACGTCATTACTAAGTAATTCTTCTACATTTAACAATTTTAAAATTGTTTACTAACGATACAGTTAGCTTATGACTACCATAGGCATGTTGACAAATACCCTTAACAACAACGTTTACGCAGTTGTTATTATATTAAAATCACCTCTTTTCACTACAATAATTATATCACAAATGGTAGTGAAAAAAGTAAACAACTAGAAGAAAGGACGTGAAGCAGCATTCCTCTCGACACTCAAGTATCGAGTTTCCAAATCGCTGCATTTTAATGAAAATTAAAGTTTTTGATTATTCAACCAAGAAATGGCTAACTCAAGAACAAATCAACCATTTAAAGATTAATCTGCAATCTTCTAAATACTTAGTTTGTCATAGTACTAATACTTTTGACGTTCATCATCAACTAATTTATGAACATGACAAAGTCATGGTTGATGATCAAACGTGGGGAACGGTTGAAAATATTCAGGGAACCTTTGGGGTGGTTACTACTAATTTTCAAAACGACTTGCAATTTACACCCTTAATTCAATTGACTGATCGTTTAACCGTTATTAAAGCTAATCCACAGGATAGAAAAGTTACCGACTTGGATGATTACCAGCATCTGACCAACCAAACTGCCAACCAGCATTCATCTATTGCCGGCTTAGGGTTGGGAATTGCCGGTGAAGCCGGTGAAGTGGCTGATATTATCAAAAAGGTCGAGTATCACCATCATCCCTTGAATCGGGATCATTTAATCGAAGAATTAGGGGATGTTATGTGGTATCTGGCACAAATAGCTGAAACCGAGCAATTATCTCTAAGCCAGATTGCTACCCAAAATATTAGTAAACTGTTGCAGCGTTACCCACATGGCTTCAATTCCCAAGACAGTTTAAAACGAGTTGACCATCATCAAAAGGGATGAAAATAAATGCGAAATTTCTTAAAAGATCAGGACAGACAGGCCTATATTGGTAAGATTGCCAAACACGGTCATTACTTTTCCCATAGCCGGCAGTGGCAGACTTCAACTATGTTAACTCAAGTTTTTAATCAATCCGGCCGGCTGGTGGCTAACCATTTATGGGTTAAAGAGTCATTGAACTGTTCATCTAAAGTTATGACTTTTCAGGCCGACAGCCAGCCCTACTACCGGCACAATGCAACCACTGATTTTGAATTAGTCAATCTGGCTCAAGTCCAGGAAGCCATCCAGCGGCCATTAAGTCAGGCCTTACAGCAGGCAATTAACTATCATGCCAACTTTCATCACCGGCTTTACTTTATTGGTCTTTACGAGTACTGGTGCCAGCAGTTAGTAGGAATTCAAATCAGTCAGTTCGGCCGGATGAAAATCACCAATACTGTTTATAATGATTTGGCATCAATTAACCAACAGAGAACTTATTTAAACCATAATCCAGAATTGGATAACCGTAGATTCACAATCTACCAGGCAATCAAGTATCAAGGGATGATTTATTTACTAAAAATCAAATAGCAACCACAGCCAGCCTTTTAATGACTGGCTTTTGCTGTATAATAGGACTGTAACAAAAATAAAGTTTATAATAAATTGAAGGAGTGTTTAATAATGAGTACAAGTATTAAAGCAATTGCTACCATTCGACAGATTTTTTTCGATAAGCCCAATAAAGATGATTCAGAAGATCATTATATTATCGCTAAGGCCTATGTTAGTTTCCCCCAACAAGAGGTTGACAGCATGGAAATTACGATTAAAGGCAGTTTCAGTCATGATGTTTTTATCGGTGATAAGTATGAAATTACTGGTAATTTAGGGACTGATAAGAAATATGGCGGTCAATATTTTTATGTTGAGTCTAATGTTTTGGCTTTGCCTGATGATAAAGCCAGCTTAATTCATTTTTTGGCTAAACATATTAAAAATATTGGTGACCACCGGGCAGAATTAATTGTGCAGGCGTTTGGCATTAATGCGATTGATGCCCTGATTGATGATATTGACAAATTAGATGGTTTACCCGGCAAAAAGATTTCAGTTAAAATTAAACGCCAAATTTGGCAAGAATTAATTGATGTCAGAGTTTTGCATGAGTTGATTGTTTATTTGGACAAGATGGGAATTGAAAGTGAATTAGCCAAACCGTTGTTAAAGCGTTACAAACGGAATGCTTTAACAGAAATTCAGAAGAATCCCTACATTTTGCAGACTAATGTTTCCGGCAACCATTTTGAAATGGCGGATAAATTGGCAGCTAAGACAGATCGGTTGGCAGATTCAGTTAACCGATATAAGGCTGCGATTGACTTTTATGTCAGCAAGGCTTTGCAATCTAATGGCAATACGGTAATTTCTTATGATAAACTGCATAATGACTTTGATGACAATAAGTTTTTCATGGCTTACGGTTCTTTTCACAACGCTCCCGTTAATATGGACACCTTTGACGAGGCTTATAAAGAATTATTGGCTGATAACTTATTAGTTGAAGATCAGGATGCTAAACAGCATAAGTTGGTAACCAAATATAGTTATGCCAATACTGAGAAAACTAACGTCATGCTTTTATCTGATTTGATCAAAGATAAGATAGAGCCGGAAGTTACCAATGATCAGTTAACTGATTTTATTCAAGATTATCAAAAGAAAAACCAGATTGTCTTTGATGAAGATCAGCAGGAAGGCATTTCTTTGCTGTTGAACAACCGGATCAGTGTTTTGACCGGTGGCCCTGGTACTGGTAAGACTACTATTACCAAGGCTATTACTGAATTGGTCCAGCATCTGAACCCAGATGATCCTTTAGCTGATTTGGTCACTTTGATTGCTCCTACCGGTCAAGCCAGTCAGCATTTGGCTGAAGTAACCGATTTACCGGCTACAACCATTCATGCTAAATTAGGCTTGACTCCCGGAGAAGATGATGACGGGGCCGAATCAATTACCGGTAAAGATGCTGCTATTGATGAAAAATACATCATTGTTGATGAGTCTTCCATGATTGATATTTTTCTGTTGGAAAAGCTGTTGAGTGCTTTGAACGAAAAAAGTCATATTTTGTTTGTTGGTGATAAAGATCAGTTACCGTCAGTCGGCCCCGGCTTGGTTTTCAAAACTTTGGTTGACTTACCGGAAATTAAAACGGTTTGTTTAAGTCATGTCCATCGTCAAGCTGATGGTAGTCAACTGATTGTTAATGCTCACCGGATTAATCAAAATAAGATTTATAATCCTCAAGATGCCGATAGTTTGAAATTTAATTTTGGTGATTTAGGCCATTGCGATTCATTCTTTATTAAAGCTGATGGCTACATCCGTATTATTAAATTTATTATTGCCACGATGAAAAAGATGCTGAAAAATAATTATGATCTGAATGATTTAGTTGTTTTAAGCCCTTATCGAATTCATCAGTTAGGTTCAATTGCTTTGAACAAAGTAATTCAAAACGTTTTTAACCCAATTACCGAAGGCAAGCCTTTCTTTAAAGGAGCCAATAATACTTCATTTCAAGTTAATGACCGAGTTATTCACGTCATTAATGACCGAGAAATCGGTGTTATGAATGGTGAAACTGGTATTATTAAAGAAATTAATTTGGATGGCAAAAAGGAAGATCAGTATATTTCCGTTCAGTATCCAGACAAGTTGATTATGTATCCAGTTTCCGCAGCTAAAAAAGAATTGGAATTAGGCTACGCTATCACCATTTATAAGGCTCAAGGTTCAGAATATCCAGTTGTTATTCAAGTTATTGACCAATCGGCCACTATGCTTGACCGTCCGTCAGTTTACACGGCTTATACCCGAACTGAGGAAGTTAACGTAATGATTGGACAGACTGAGGCTTTGAACAATGCTTTAGGCAATTTGAGAAGCTATCGAAGAAAGACCTTGTTTGCTGAAAAAATAACAGACAGTTTAAATAATCAATAGTTTATTAAAAGAGCAGCGTTAAGCTACTCTTTTTTTAATGATTGTCTTGTCAGAACAAACATTTAGCGATATGATAAAAGTTGATAAATAAAATAAGTTAATTAAACCAAAAGTGATATATTATATGATGAGAAAGGAAGTTTTTTTTAATGTTAAAAATTAATCATTTATTTGCTAAAGGTATGGTGACTGGAACGGTAATGTTGGCTTCGTTAGGACTAATGGGAGTTTCGACAGTTTCCAATCCGGCCAACAATGCTCAAGCTGCCTCAAAAAATGCTGCTTTAAAGGCCAAGGTGGCTAAAATGACAACTAATGAGAAATTAGGCCAATTGTTTGTTGCCTCGGTACCAAATAACACTGCTCAAGCTGATTACGATATTAAGGCCTATCACTTAGGTGGGGTTATTCTTTACGGCAGTAATTTTACTGGTACTAAAACTAATTTTAAGCATAAGCTAAAGAGTTACCAGAAAAGTGCCAAGATTCCGTTGACTATTTCTACGGATCAGGAAGGTGGTACAGTTTCTCGGCTGAGCGTTAATCGGGCTATTTCCGGTCGAAGCTATTATCCATCCCCACAAGCGGCTTATAAAGCTGGTGGTATGAAGGGTATTACCAAGTGGTATAAGCTGGAGGCTAAAACACTTAAAGGCTTAGGCATCAATTGGGACTTTGCCCCTGATGTAGACGTTACCAGCAACAAGAACAGCTTTATTTATGATCGGACTTTCGGTCATGGCTATCAAGCTACTGGCAAATATGCTCAAGCTGCAGTTACTGCTATTCAAAGTCAAGGTGTCGGAGCTACTTTGAAACATTTCCCAGGCTATGGTTCAGCTGCTGATACTCATACCGGTTCAGCCTCAACCAATAAGACGCTCAGGACTTTTAAAAAGGATGATTTTGTACCATTCCGGGCTGGCATTGCTGCTAAGGTTGATTCAGTTATGGTTACCCACATTATCCTTAATAAGATTGATCCCCACAAACCGGCTTCATTATCTAAAAAGGATATTAGTTTGATTGCTGATAATTATAATGGGGTAATTGTTTCTGATAGTTTACAAATGGGAGCTGTTTCCAACTATGCTGATTCACATCATGTTTATCGTGATGTAGCCGCATTTAAAGCCGGCAATGATGTCTTGTTGAGTAGTAATTACAAGCAAGGGATTCCACAATTGAAACATGCTTTAGCTAAAAGACAAATTACTCAAAGTCAATTAAATAACAAAGTTTACAAGATTTTACAGATGAAAGCTAAATTAGGTTTAATTAAATAATTTCATTTATCAAAAGGTTCCTCTCTGAGGGATCTTTTTTACATATCAAAAGAAAATATTATATGTTATTATAATAATAACGGACTGATAGGCCCGAACCTAAGTTGATAATCGAAAGGAGTCTCTAATATGAAAAAGCTAAATCGTTTATTTTAAATAAGTCTATTATCTAAGAAAGGAGTATCTATTCATATGAATAACTTTAACGTTGCGGTGGTGGCTAACCAACCGTTTTACGAGCAAATGAAAGCTCTGGAAATTGCTCATTTAAAGAATTTTTCTAAACAACAATTTGATGAATTAGCCAAGTTCAATCCTCAAATTGTCTTTATTGGAATATTGGATCCGGAGTTGATTAAAAAGATCCGTACTCAAATTAATCCGATTAATATCATTGGCCTAACCTATGAACGTAAAATTTCTAACTGGCTGGCTGGCGGAGTTGACGAGTGCTTAGTTATGCCGGTCAGCAGCTCGGAAATTACTAACAACCTAGTCGTTTGGGGCCGAATCACCAATTCTCTTAATCAATCTCAGTTAGCAGCCATCAAATTAGTTGAAAATCTGATAGCTAAAGAAACTAAGGCCAACCAGCCGGTAGATAAGCTGCAACCGGCAGCCAAATCAATTGATGAAAAGCCTAAAATTAAGCAAGTCGTTCATCAACCGACTGAACAACAGCCTGAAGTTAAGCCCAAGGTTGAAAAACCAACGGAAGTTATTTATCCCGATCCGAAAGTTCAAAAAACACTTAATAAGCCAATTGAACAGCCAGAAAAGCCTAAAATTGATAAGCAACCGGATAAACAACTTCAACAATCTGATAAACAGCTGTTAAAAGAAGCGGTTGAGCCACCAGTGGAAGGCCATGATAAACAATTAGAAGATGAACTGCTAAGTGACCTTGATGATAAAACAGTTGAACCCGATACCAAATTAAAATCAGTTGAAAAATCACCTGAAAAAGGGTCGGAAGATCAGACTGATAATCACATTAAAGACCAGGCAGAAAATCAGGAGCCGGTTAAAAAGCCTGTCGAAAATGATAATTCTGATAATCATTCAGTTGGGAATGCTGATTCTCCAGAAAAAACTGAAAATAACGATAATACAGAAAAGAAGGATGATAATAGTCAGTCCGAAGACAATTCTGATGATGATGATATTGATTTGAATGATGATTCTGCTTTTGAACGGATCATGAATGAAACCAAAACCGGAGAATTATCATTAGATGAGGATGAGGATGAGGACAAGAAGACCGAAGAAGAAGATGAGTCGGAAGATGATGACAGCAATTCTAATAATTCTGATGACACTGCTGCCAATGAGCCGCAAAAGCAAGAGACGGTTGATGAGACCGATCAGAATGTTGAAGCTGATGATCAAAAAGCAAATTCACAAGGCCAAGCATCATCCCCAACTTCCGAAAAAGAAGTAGTTGATAAACAGCCGGCTGATGATTCAGGAAAGCAGCCAGTCGGGGATGATAATCGTCAAACTGTTGATGATAATCAGCCACAGGCACCTGAAAGTGATTCATCCGCTAAGCCGGCCAATGATCAAAGCGATGATTTTATGAGCAAATTAAACTCATTGTTAGTTGGCCTAAATGGGGATGATCAACCTAAGAGTAAAAAACAGCCAGCTGATAAAGTGGTTACAAAGACTCCAGTAGATGCAGATCCAGGAACTTCTCAATCGAAGCACAGGGTTATTGATCCAAACGAGCCTAAGCATCATATTGTTACTAGTGCTGAACAAAAAGAAGCCATGAAACGACAGGCATTAGACAATGCTCAAAATCATATCTTAACTAATATTGATATTAAAGCCTTACTAAAAGCTTATCCGGATGATGCTCCTAAGATTAAACAGGTTCATGAGTATATTCAACGACAACAAGATGAGAAGCGAAAAGAAATTGTCGCTTTGAAACGGTTACAAAGAGAACCAATTCCTAAGATTATTGCTAAACAGAAAACTAAGAAGCAGGATCCGCTAGATCAATTGAGGAATTTGAAACTTAAACCAGTTAATAATTCTAATGATGTGGCCGATAATCAGCCAAAAGAAGCTTCTAAGCCTCAAGACACTGGTACTAAACCGGAAACATCAGCTCCAGTTAAGGAGCCGATTAAAGCACCTGAAGAAACTAAAACTCCAGAGGTTCAAAAACCGGTAGCACCGAACCCGATTGAAAAGCCGGTTGAAACTCAACCGGCTCCAACACCAGGTGACCAACAGCCAGTCAAGTCAAAGCCGGTTGAACATCCCCAGACTTTGCTTCATTTTAATGAGGATAATAAAAGCCAACCAGAAGTTCAACAGCCACAGCCACCAGTTACTCAACCGAAACCACCGGTTCAAGCACAGCCGCCTGTACAACCGGCACAACCACAACCTCATCCACCGGTTGAGGTTGAATCACAGTCGTCTGTACGACCCGTACAACAGCCTCAACAGCCGGCACCAAGTCAAGATGAAAAAGACAAGGTGAAAATCCTTTCTCCAAATGCAGATTTGCCGGATTTAGGCAATGTACAGAATAACGAAAATCAATATCAGCAGTTATTAAAGCAGCAACAAAAAGCTGCTCAAAAAGATGCCAGTAATGTTGATAAAAGTGATGAAACTATTCCTAATGCCGACTTAGATGTTGATCCAACCAAAGGCAACAACACTAATGTTAAGGAAAGTGCTACACTGGAAGTAGATCATCCCAATAATAAGAAGAAAAAACATCATTTAGGATTAGGCAAGCTATTCGGTTTGCGTAAGAAATCTTAAAAGTATATATCGAAAGGAAGATTTTAAATGTCAGAAAACAAAATCACAACTAATATCCATCCAATTCATCAATTGGACTATTTCAAACGAGCTATGAAGGAAGGCCGAAAGGTCTACTTGTATACAGCCGGTTTAACCGATGATGATCCTGAAAATGCCGGTATGGTTTTAACTCAAAACATTTTTCGCAAGCCGACCGACTTGTCAAGCGAACAAGAGCCAATCACTCTGGTTTGTGCCAAATCTGAATTTACATTGAATCATCTTAAAACGATTAACCGTTTTGTTGGCCGCTGGATGGCATTCAATGTTAAAGGCGTAGTTGAAGACGAAGGTAAGCAACCGGTAGTAACCTTGACTCGTTTACCAATTCTAAAAGAAGAATACGAAAAGGTAGCTGAAAAGCTAAAGGCAGGCGAAACAATCGACACTGTAGTTCATGCCATTAAGATGTCAGCTGGTATGTGGACTTACTATCATGATATTAGTTTGTTCATGCCTAATTCAGCTTTGTATGGCAAGGAGCAGCACCGCCACTATGGGAAACGCTGTGGAGACGTTTATCAGCTTGGACAACACGTAGCAGTTAAATTGTTAGACGTTGGTAAGCAGAACAACCTTTTGGTTTATCCGGCTGATCCAATCAAAGAACCAACCCTCCGAGAGAAGTTCATTGATTTAAAAGATTACATGAATCGAACAGTTACTGGTTATATTACTTCTGAAACTTCCAAAGCCCAATTTGTTCACTTAGCGGTCGGATTGGACGCTATGGTCTTTAAGACTGAGAGTTATTCAGTTGATAATGATGCTCCGGTAGTTGTTGATAAGGTAATCGGTCGAGGTGAATTACTTGGTGAAGATGAGCAGGATGATCCCAATGCAGTTGAGGGGGATGTTGTTGGCCGTAACCTGCATGGTGAATTACTAGTTAGAATTGCCCCTAAAATGGAAATTACAGTTGATGCTCCAACTGGAGTAAAATCCGATAAAGTTTGGATTAAATTAACCGTGCTACGAGTTCGGGGACACATTCCGGATATTTCTTTGACCAAGCTGGTTCGCAGCTATCACAATCCTCAAGATGCACCTAAGACAGAGAATGGTTCTCACAAACCATTTAATATCATGGAAAACTAAATAGTTTTTCTAAAAGAAGCATTAACGAAAGTTGGTGCTTCTTTTTAGCTCTATCACAAAGTGTTATAATAGTACCAGATTATTTTTTGGAGAAGGAGTTCAAATGATTAACATTTCTATATAATATTGTATAAAAGTCTGTAAAATGTTATAATTTTGTAGAGGTGATATTATGAAGCCATCAGAAATGGCAAAGCTTTTAGGTGTTACAACTACAACATTGAGAAATTGGGATAAATCCGGGAAGCTTCCAGCTAAACGTACTGTATCAAACCAAAGGTTTTACACAGAGGCTGATTATTTGAAAGCGATTAATGCAAAGCCAAAAGATAATCATGTAAATGTAATCTATGCTAGGGTCTCCACCCGAAACCAGAAAGATGATTTGGAAGACCAAGTTGAGTTTTTGAAGCAGTATGCTAATGCCAAAGGAATCATTGTTTCAGAGGTGATTACTGACATTGGTAGTGGATTAAACTACAAACGCAAAAAGTGGAATTTTCTGCTTGATGACGTTATGAATCACAAAATAGGAACGATTTATATTGCTTATCCTGACAGGTTCATTCGATTTGGATTCGACTGGTTTAAATCTTTCTGTGAAAAATTTGGTACTCAAATAGTTGTGGTAAATAATGAGAAGCTCTCTCCAGAAGCTGAAGTTGTTCAAGATTTAATTTCAATTATTCATGTATTTTCTTGCCGAGTTTATGGACTTAGAAAATATAAAAATAAAGTAGGTGATGATAAAGATGTTAACCACCTACAAAATTGAATTAAAGCCAACCTGCAATCAGGCATGGTTGTTCGATTGTTCTGCAGGAGCAAGCCGCTGGGCGTATAACCTATTCTTAGATATTAACAAGCAACGTTATCAAGACGGTTACTGGTATATGGATGCTTATGAATTTAGCAAGTGGTTTAACAATGAGTATCTAAAAGAAAACCCTGATGATGCTTGGATTAAAAAGTATTATGCTAAGTCAACTAAACAGGCATTTATTGATGCTGACCGAGCAATGAAACGTTTCTTTAAGAATAAGCATGGTTATCCCAAATTTAGAAGCTTTAAACGAGGTCAAGGCTCTTATTACTTTTGTTCTAATGGTAAAAAACAGCCCATTGAATTTCAGCGTCACCGGATTAAACTTTCCAAAATTGGTTGGGTTAGATTCAAGGAATTTGGCTATATACCACGAGATGCCGTTATTAAGGAAGGCAGAGTAAAGCAGAAGGCTAACCGATACTATGTAACTTGTATAGTTGAGGTACCAGATACTAAGCATCCAGAGTTAAATGGCAATCCAGTTGGGATTGACCTTGGAATTAAAGAATTTGTTATTTTAAGTGACAAAACTATTTATCCCAATAAGAATAAAAGTAACCGAGTTAAGCAAATCAGGAAACGTTCAAAACGGATACAAAAAAAGGAATCACGTCAGTGCCTTGCATTTAAGGCTAGAAAACAGAAAGAAGGAAAATCTGCTACTGATTTAAACCTAGCCAAAACCCAGCTGAAAATGCAACGGCTGTATCAACGTCTCCATAACATCCAAGTTGATTATCAAAACAAGATTGTTGCTACTGTGGTGAGAACCAAACCACAGTATGTCTCGATTGAAAATTTGAATGTTAAAGGCATGATGAAAAATCGGCATTTGGCTAAAGCAGTTGCTCAAGAAGGATTTTACAATTTCCGAGTTAAACTGATTGCTAAATGTCAGCAATTAGGAATTCCTGTTCATTTGGTCAATAGATTTGAGCCAACTTCGAAAACCTGTCACCATTGTGGACTTAAGAAAGCTGATTTAAGCTTAGCTGACCGAGTATACAAGTGTCCTAATTGTCATTATGTTGAAGACCGAGATATTAATGCCGCCCTTAACATTAGGGATACTGAAAACTTTGAATTAGCCTACTAAACAGGCTTCAAAGTATGTACCGATGGCTAGTCGGAAATTAACGCTTGTGGACTGTTACATCAACTGTAGTAGCGAGCTTTTGGCGAGGCAGGACAGGATAAAGCAAGAAAAATCTATAACTTTTTATAAGTTATCAGTAGCAGTATTGCTAACTAATGAAACCAAAAGCTCTGATTATTGCAGAAAAGGGCAGTTTAGCCCGATTATATCGTCAAGCCTTTAAAGAAGCCGGCTACAAGATGCCTTATGATTATGATGTCTTACCATTACAAGGTAATGTTGTGGAATTAAAAGAACCGGAAGATATTGATCCTAAATTAGCTTCATGGACTGCCGATTCATTACCGATTTTGCCTCAAAAATGGGAATACAAGCCAATCAAAGCCAAAAAAAATGAAACCGGGGATGCAAAGCGTTTTAAAAATCAAGGCTATGATTTATTTAAAACAGTAAAAAAAGCCTTAAGCTCCGGTAAATATCAGGCAGTTGTAAACGGGTGTGATCCTGATAGAGAAGGACAAGCCATTTTTGATAAACTCATGCTGTTAATGCCTAAAGAAGCTCAGGAATTAAAGCAGTTACGACTATGGCAGGATGATCAGGAAACTTCTACTGCCATTAAATATATGACTAAGCCTTATGATAATAAAGATCCTGAAATTGCTGGGATGGGTAAGGAAGCCATGTCAAGGGGAGTTATGGATTGGCTGTTTGGTTTAAATGCGTCCCGAGCCTTTACGATTAGAAATCGTGCTCAACAGGCCGTTCATATTGGTCGAGGGATGACTGCTATTTTAGGAATCGTTGTCAACCGTGAAGATGAAATTAATCATTTCGTATCCAAACCTTTCTGGCAGATTCATGCCGATCTGAATGTCGGAGACGGAGCTTCAGCCAATTTAGTTGACGGTGAAACTTTAGCTCAAAAGAATTTTGACCGGAAAAACGAAGCTGATGAATTAGTTAAAAACTTAACTGGCAATCCGGCCATTGTCCAAGAGTTCATTGGCAGGGATGGTAAAGTATCTAAAACCAAAGCCCCCAATTATTTCAGCACTACTGGGATTGAAAAGGTCCTAACCGGTGGTAGGTATAATTACTCTAATAAAGAGATTGAAGACGCTCTGGAACATTTGTATGAAGCTAAAATCACTTCATATCCACGAACTCCGTCTACGACTATGACTAGCACAATGGGAAAACGATTAGATGCTTTAATTACGATTGCTCAGTCATTTAACAGTCCGGTTTCATCCCTTAAAATCAGCACTGAAGCTAAAGACCGTTTGTTAAAGGATAAAAAATATATCAAACCGGCTAAGAAAACCGCTCATACTTGTTTGATGTTTATGGGACGAACATTTGATTTTTCTCGGTTAACCAAAGTAGAAAAGGATATTTGTACTTTAATTGCTATTCGTTTAATTTGTTCCTTATTACCACCTGAACAACACATTAATCAACGGGCCTTATTCAAAATTAAAGATCAAACCTTTAAAATGCAGTCAACTGCTTTAATTGACCCTGGGTGGACTAAGTATGACCCTAGTTTTAAAGGCTCGTATAGTAATCTGCCGGAATTAAAGCAGGGTGAATCATGTGAAGTCAAGCAATTAGTTACAGATGAAAAGCACACTACTCCCCCAACTCATTACACGGTTTCTAAAATGATGGATACCATGGAACATGTTGGCCGGTTATATGGTGATGATAAAAAGCTCAAGGATATCATTAAAGATTTAGGTATTGGTACAGATGCCACTCGTGGAGCTTTAATTACTAAAAATACACAATTAGGGTATTGGCAAGTACAGAAAGGCAACCGTTTAATGCCAACTGAATTGGGAACCAACATTATTCATAATTTAGGAAATAATATGTTGGTTTCACCAAAGACGACTGCCCAATGGGAATTAAAACTCAAGGATATTTATGAAGGCAATTTATCGACTAAGGATTTTGTTAAATTAGAACAATTAAAGCTAATGGTAAGACTTATCATAATAAGTTAGATTCTAAAAAGCTGACTT
>ASRJ01000071.1_pt1 | contig 14316 bp, 11 predicted proteins | sample 714228 | NCBI WGS metagenome assembly ASRJ01 (sample SAMN02954266, study PRJNA200717) | food metagenome | biome: terrestrial; feature: Turkish kefir grains; material: grain; isolation source: kefir grains from a family living in the Northwest region of Turkey and... | place: Turkey
TCTTTTGATTTCAACACTCAAAAGTCTATCACAAATGGCTTTTTAAATTTCTAACTTAAGTTTTACAAACAGGGGTTGATTATTGGAAGGAGATAGTGTGCATGAATCCCACGACGTATTGGATTTGGTATCCAGGAGATTTTTCGATTCATCAGGGAATGCTACAAAACTTTGCTAGAGAAGAGCGAGGGATGGGGTGGCCGGCATATTGGTATATTGATGATTGCAACCGGAATGTGAAATTTTCACGAACTTACAACTTGGATAAGCCCACCGAATTCAAGGTATATGCTCACGGAACCGGTTATGTTGATATTAATGGCAACAAGCATCGGTTGGGAGAGTCCCTGAAATGTGATCCAGGCCGAAACGTTATTACTATCTTTGTCGGCAATACTACTGGACTTCCTTGTGTGTATATTGATGGAACAGTGATTAAGTCAGACAATGGTTGGCAGGCTAGTAACTTTGTATCAACTTTCTCCGCTGGTAATGACCCATTGTTTACAAAAAAAGATCAAGATCCAAATGTGATTGAGTATCAGAAGATTAAGGTTCAGCCAGCAAGGATTCAAGAAATTAATAATGGTGTTTTATTTGACTTTGGACGAGCTGTGAACGGTAGTTTAAGATTAAAACTTCATCAATCTGATAAAGTGACCATTTGCTATGGGGAATCACAGACTGAAGCTTTAGATGTCGGAATGTGCTATTACAAACAGGATGATGTTGACGAGAAATCAGTCATCCGCAGAAGAGCATTTCGATTTGTATTTATACCTAATGTGAAGAAAAATCAAGTTGCATTAATCGCCATTCATGAGTATGTTCCTAAGAACAATATCTCAGAGTTCAAAACTGATAATCAGTTAATCAATAAAATTTGGGATATTTCAACGGAAACACTAAACTTGTGTAGTGATGTTTTCTTCATTGATGGCATTAAGCGTGACCGTTGGATATGGGCTGGAGATGCATATCAAGCTAACTTCATTAATCAATATTCATTCTTCAATGAAGATGTTGATAAGCGGACGCTGCTTGCTCTAAGAGGACAAAATGACATTAAACAGCATATGAACACGATTGTTGATTACTCTATGCTTTGGGTCATAGGTGTTTTAAACCACTATGAAATGACTGGTGATACGAACTTTTTAAAGATGGTTTTCCCAAAGATGGAAAGCATGGTTCAATACTTTATCACTCAAACTAATGAAAAAGGATTTATTTATGGTCGTAAAAATGACTGGATCTTTGTTGATTGGTCTGAAATCGACAAAGAAGGCACAGTTGCGGCAGAGCAGGCATTACTGATTGAAGTTTATAAAACCATGATTACCTGTGGCTCAGTGCTTGATAAGCCTATTGGAAAATACCAGGTACTACATGATCAGCTTCTAGGAAACTTCATTGAATACTTTTGGAGTTCACAAAAAGGGGCATTTATTGACAGTTATGAGTCTGGTAAGTGCCACGTTACTCGGCATGCAAATATTTTTGCTATTCTATTTGATCTGATTGACGATGATAAAAAGCAGTCGATTCTCAACAACGTGTTGCTGAATGATGGTATTCTCCAGATTACGACGCCATATTTTAAATTCTTTGAACAAGACGCTCTCTGCAAGATGGGGCATCAGGATATCGTTTATAAAACTATTGTGAATTATTGGGGTGGCATGCTTAATAACGATGCCGTGACTTTTTGGGAAGAATATGATCCCACCAAATCGGGTAAGGATATGTATGCAATGTATGGTGACCCATATGGGAAGAGTCTATGCCATGCATGGGGTGCAAGTCCGATTTATCTCCTAGGAAGATATTTTGTTGGGCTGTATCCCACACGGCCGGGATATCGTGAATTCAATATTGAACCTAACCTAAGTAATTTTAAGAAACTGCACGTAGTATTACCAGTTAAGAGTGGTAAAGTAACCGTTGAAAAAGATGGAGAGAATCTTTCGGTAATTGCTACCAGGGATGGTGGGACTTTGATTGTAGATAATCATAAATATGCTTTAGCTGCCAATAAGGAGTTGTCAGTTCAGTTGAAGTAAATTAGTGTGATTTAGATACGCGTCCATTATCACTAAACGCCCGAGTAAACATTGGCTTTGGATTGATATGTATATGACATTTTATCTATTCTATGGCTTGTTAATTACGTGTTACTAACATCTCTTGAAATTTGTGAACAAATGAACTAGTGTGATCTTTGTATTAAAAAATTTTTTTCGTGAAAGGATATGTTATCAGTTGGCAAAGGAATATTCATTTCTAAAAAACTTTACTTTTAAGAATGGCGTAACAATTAAGAATCGAGTTGTGATTCCTCCGATGACGGAAGTTTCAAGCTTTGAGGATGGCTCAATTTCAACGGATGAACTAAAATATTTACAAATGCGTGCAGGTGGTGTTGGACTGTTTATCTCTCCAGTTGCTAACGTATCAGAAAACGGGAAAGGTTTTGAAGGTGAACTGTCAATTACAGATGACCGCTTCATACCTGGACTTACAAAAGTTGCCTCCGCAATGAAGCTTGGTGGTTCTAAAGCCGTATTACAGATTTTTCATGCTGGTCGAATGTCTAATTCGAAGATACTTCGTGGGGCCCAACCAGTTAGTGCCAGTGCTGTAGCCGCAGAAAGGCCTAATGCTGAGACTCCAAAAGAACTTTCGAATGAAGAAATTGAAGGTATTATCAATGACTTCGGTGAAGCAACTCGAAGAGCTATTCAAGCAGGATTCGATGGTATTGAGTTGCATGGTGCAAACACATACTTGTTACAGCAATTTTTCTCACCGCATTCAAATCGTCGGACTGATAAGTGGGGTGGCTCATTAGAAAATAGGATGCGGTTCCCACTGGCAGTTATTAAGTCAGTCCATGATGCCGTTGAAAAATTTGCAGATCGTCCATTTTTAGTCGGATATCGAATTTCTCCAGAAGAAATTGAAACTCCAGGAATTAGGATGACTGATACATTGAAATTTATTGATGTTTTAGCCAATCAGTCTATCGATTATCTTCATGTATCAATGGGGTATGCTTGGCGGACATCATTAAATGACAAATCTGATACTGAGCCGTTGATTTTGAAAATTAAGAAGCAGTTGAATGGACGTTTACCTTTGATTTGTGTTGGATCAGTTGAGACACCAAAGGAAGCAGCTAAAGTTACTGATAAAGGAATTGAAATGGTCGCAATCGGCCGAGAAATTCTTCGAGAGCCTAAATGGGTACAAAAAGTCGAAAATGACGATGAAGGTAGCATTCGCTATACTATTTCTGAGCAAGACTTGGATGATTTAGGAATCACTCAACCAATGTGGAATTTCTTAATTTTCAGATTGAAATCAGCAATGCACATCTCAAATCAGCCTGATTATAATCCAGAGCAGTTTAAGAATAAGCTTGCACCGCATGAAGGTGCATAGAATGCTGATTGTGTAAGTTTGTAAAAAGGGTTCATAATTTATCATTAATTACGATGTAATATATAATAATGACTGGCCAATTTCTCTGTATTCGTTGAGGAATTGGCCTTTTGCATAAGAAAAAAACTCCCGATAATTTTGGGAGTTGGAATAAATCAAATTATAATGTTAAATTAGTCATCCACCGAATGCCGCTCACCAATCTGATACTGGTCAGCATGCTCGAACATATATTTTACAGTATGGGGTTTTCTACCCACTATTCGTTGGAAGTCGGCAGATTGGATTTTCATCTGACCATTTCTGATTGATTGTCCAAAGGTGACCATACCTTCTGATGAGAATGGAGCTGAGGAACCTTTCTTGAATTCTCCTTCAGTGGTCCGAGGGACTCCCATTTTGTCGAAGATTGCGTATTGTTCATCATCGGAAACCTCTTGATATTTCACGGAGTTTTCGGTTATCTTGTTACCAATGTTGATCAAATCAGAAATGGTTAATTGTTCTGGACCATTAATGTTTAGAATGGCATGATGGAGATAGGGATTCGATATGGCATGAGCGGCTGCAATCGCACAGTCTTCACGAGAAATGTATGCCATTTTACCATCTGCTTGGTTATTTGCCAATACACCAGAGTGGGCGATCGCAAAATAATTGGTGATCATAGCTTCAGCATATTGTGAATTGCGCAGGAAGATGTAATCTAAATCAGTGGTCTCAATGTATGATTCTGTCCAGGCATGATCGATTTTTTCAATGCTGGGCATCATTGGATCAGTAGCATTGACCAACGAAGTATAAATGATTTTCTTCACATTTGCTTTAACACAGGCATCAACGACATTTTTATGTGCTTGGCGTCTTCTTTCGCCGACAAATGGCATTGAAATGAGTAGGACTGTATCTGCGTTTTCAAAAGTCGATGCTAATCCACTGACATCATTGAAGTCGGCCGTAGCAGTTGCAATACCAGCTTCTGAGAACTTTTCCAGCTTATTTGAAGTCGGAGCCGTGAACAGCAAATCTTCTTTAGGGATGAGCGATTGAATTGTATCTGCAACAATCCTTCCAAAGTTACCATCTACACCTGTTACAATATTCTTAGTCATTATGACATCCTCCTTGATAATTATTTCACATAAAGTGTAACACAAGGATGCCACAACTCTGAACTCAAATCAGTCGCCCTCCCCAACGTAAAGCTAGTCAAAGGAAGTCACAGATTATGGACGAAAAGCTCAAGTATTTCTTAATACGCAGCACAAACCCTCAGTTTTAAGAAAACAGCTGAACATTTTTATGTATCTGCTACTGCGGTTAGTAAAGGTGTGTCTAATTTGGAAACTGAAATTGGTGTTAAGCTGTTTGATCGGCACAACAATTCAATTGAACTGTCCAAAGCAGGTAGGGCCTTCTATGAGGACACCAAGTTCTTGCTAACCGATTATCAAAATGCAGTGGCTGTTGCTCAAGGTGTGACTAGACGTTCTAAGCTGGCGATCACCGTTGGATTTTCCAGTATTTATGAAGCTAATTTTTTATCGTATTTGTTAAATGGTTACTTGAGAAATCATTCCGATGTTGAAATCAGACTGAAGCATCGAAGTATTGAACAGCTAGAGCAGGCGGTAGCGGACGGAACAATTGATGTAGCGTTCACTTTTTCAGATGTGGAACAGAAAATCCCCATCCATTCGGAGGTATTGTACACGGGAAACTACGTTGTTGGTATTTCATCTCAAAATCTCATTTCCAGGGAAGAAGAAATTACCCCGGAACAACTTGCTCATCAAACGGTTGGGCTATACAGCCAATATAGTTCTGAGTTGGCTGAAAAATTATTTATCAAAAGTCTCACGGATCGCGGATTTACCGTTGTTGATGTTCAACAATTTGAGTCTTATGAATCACTGATGTTGGCTGTTTCACTGAATCAATGTGTGCTATTTATTCCAGAGATTTTTTACCAACAACTGGAATTTTCCTGGAATTAGCTTTGTGGATATAAAACCGAAGTTTGATACTTATGAGTTTGTTGTGTTGACAAGAGAAACCCATGGCGAACAGGTAACAACGTTAGTGTCTTACATCGAGAAAAATATAGATAAGTTTATTTGAATATTTGCTAGGAATGTAACGTTATCCAAGTGAATTCAGAAAATGGATATTCAAATAAATAATTGATTAGGAATAATTGCTTTATGCCCCTTGACATATGCCGGGCCTAAACAAATAATAGGTTTATTAAATGTTGGAGGGTGTTTTCATGAAACATGTATTAATTGGATCAATCGTTTTAGGTGCCGCATTATTGGCATTTCCCTTTTCATCTGGTACTGCACAGGCCAAGGTAAAGAAGCTGCCAACGGTGACTACATATAGCCCTAGTTACAACAAGGTCAAATTTAATTACACCAGTCGTTCAACAAAAAGTTTCAGTGTTACTAAAGCGTTTCCTGACAATAATGACAACGTAAAAATGAAATTGACAAAACTTGCATATTATAAGTTGAAACCTAAACATAATAAGCGAATTCTTGTAAGAGCATATTTTCACATTACAACCACTAAAGCAGATCAATTAGGGATCTTTTCATATGACTTTTATAATAAGCCATACCTGAATACTTCTAATGGTAATCGCTTGTATCAAAGCGGAATGAAAGAGCTGTATGGAAGTATCCAAATGAACGGTAAGGATGTTGCTAATACCCATGTTGATTTTCTTAGCAGTAAGGTGATTCCATTTGCTAACTTTAATAGTGGAGAAATTCATTTTAATTTTGAATTTGACACTGATTTGAATGAATTTCCGTTTAGCTAATATATAACTATAAAGTAAAGAACAAGAAACGACTGTCTCCTTAACTCGGGAAATGGCCGTTTTTTATATAGCTATTTCAGATAGGTGGTTCTAATTTGGGTTATGTTATTTTAGGTAACTCTAAGGTGTTGTTTTGGGATAATTTTGAATTAACGATTATGTATAAATACAGTCGATATCCAAAACTAATGGCAGTATAATTACCCTAACAATGATTAAGCCCCTAAAAAGGTATGTGCTTCGTACAGCCATCAAATTCTGGTTCATTTAGATAACTCATGCCAAAACTATAATTAAGGAGAATAACAACTTGACTACGCCTAAAGAGATTTTGATAAACAATATGGAAAAATTTGCTCATATCGTCGGTGGCGAATATCGTAAATCAAATTTATTTGTTACCAGAGCAAGTGTTGATAAGGATTTAACAGCAGATCCAGATACAAATTATAATTTCATTTCCTTGATTCGACCTGACCAACAGCCAAGTGGTCCTTATTCAGGAATCTCCATCAAAGTCAATCCTGGAGAGAAGCACTATCGATTATCGTTAGACATTGGTAGTGAAGGATTTGGGGATGACTATCAACTCGTTGCTACACCAGGTATTCGGCGTAAGTTTGTTGAATTGCAAAGTCGAATTCATCAATATTCTGAAAACAACGAGAAAAACATTAGTTGTTTTTGTGCACTTAATTTTACTGATGACTCCAGCAAACCAGAACTTAAGAAAATGGAGACGGAATATGCGGACGATCATTTAGATAGTCACCCAATGGATCTATTTGCTGTCTTTGTTGATAAACCAACCCTTAGGGAAACTTCTACAAATGAGAATGAAGATTTCTGGAAAATTTATAAATTTATGATTGCGATATACGCTGAACTTCGAAATTGGCCCTCAAACAAGTCGCAACGAAAACATGTCCGTCTTTTTGAAACTGTATTACCAGATGATACAGCAGATGCAAAGTCCGAGTTGTCGGCGGTCAAACAACTTCTAGAGGATCGACGCTATGTGGTATTGCAAGGGGCTCCTGGTACTGGAAAAACTTTTCTAACGTCAAAAATTGCCAGTGAATATCAAAAAAACGTTGTATTTACCCAGTTTCATGCAGAAACATCCTATTCTGATTTTGTTGGCGGATATCAACCAATTGAAATTGATGGTCATTTATCCTATAAGTACCAAGAAGGGCCTTTAATTAAAGCAATTAGAATGGCTCTGGCAGCTAAGGACCGTCCCACATTGTTGATCGTGGATGAAATTAATCGGGCTAATTTGAGTAATGTTTTAGGCGAGTCATTCTATTTGTTTGAAACAACCGGGATTATTGATCGCCCTAGAATTCAACTGGGTGAATCTGATGGTACTAGTCATGAACCATTATATTTAAAACATTTACCATATAATTTACGTGTTGTTGCGACAATGAACACCGCGGACCGTTCTTTAGCTGTTATTGACTTCGCATTAAGACGACGATTCGCGTGGTATACAATGATGCCTATTGAACTTTCAGATAAGGATTTAGAGGATAACGGGTCATTTCATAAAGAGGAATTTGAAAGAATTCAATCAATTTTTGAAATGTATGCGACTAGTGATGAGATGTTGATGCAGCCTGGTCAGGCATATTTCATTACGAAGGCCGGCCAAAGCTTTAGTAGCAGAGTAAAATATGAACTCTTGCCGTTGATTCGTGAGTATCTCGACAATGGATTTTTATCTAGTGCAGCTGACCAATTTAATCAATTCTTTGTTGACGAAATTAACGAGCCGATTTATTTATGATGGGGTGAAGGTTTATGAGTAAAGATAAGCATGTTTCAATCATTCAACTCCAAACTTTTTCAAACCAATTATACACACTTCCATCTGCCGTCCTTAATGATCCAAGATATTCCAATGAATCAAATGATAGATTTATCCGGTTGAACAAGCGAGCTTTCCAGTTTTTAAATATTGAAGCATTTAACGAAAATGGTCAAATACATTTAAAGGCAAACGAATTAATTGGTGCTATTCCGATTAGAATGCCTGATAAAGGTAAAGATAAGTACGTTACTGACCTAATTGTTAAGCCTAGGTATCAAAGTAATGATAGTAACAGTCGTGATTGGTTTCAGTGGACGTATCAACTGGCAGAATTTTCGCAATTTACTCTTGCTCCAGAAAAAGATACTTTAATGCCACTTATGAGATTGCATGGGACCCCGGCGCCGCAATATCTCCTTGCACGCGAAGTGATTTTAGAGTTTGTATCAGTAGTTAATGAGCATTCGTGGCGTCGCTTTGAGAGTTTAGAAAGAATTGCAAAAAGGCCAGTGGGTAACGTTGACTGGAATCATTACGCAGTCAGAAGTGCCATTCCTCAGAATCGCCTATTATTTAAAACAAACACTAATTCAATTTCAGAAAACAACCAAGAATTTCGAAAAGCTGTGGCATGGTTAAATTTTGCTGTTTCAGAAATTCATTCATATTCAACACCGGTACAAATTAGGGTCTCACTCGAGCCGATCATCCATAACATTCAAAGGAAACTTTCGTTGATTGACATAACTATTAGCAGACAACCCGCACCTCAAATATTCAAACCATATTCATCCGATTCAATTCATTTGCGTAAATTGAAAAGGGCCTTAAATGCTCTGATCAAGAACAAATCAGAATCAAATTTCGCTTGGAGAATTGATTTTTCTCAATTATATGAAAGCTATGTTCAAGCCACTGTGTCCAGGGCCTTAGACACATCTGAAAATAACAAGCGGATTCCGAAATCTTTTATTAGCGGTTATCATTCTAAAGTAACCAGACTTTTTCCAAAGTACTTGGAACCAGATATTGTGGCAAGAATTGGTCAAGTTCCCATCATCATTGATGCCAAATACAAGTCTTATTTTTTTCCAAGGGAAGGAGAAAGCAAGGATTCCCAAAAGGAACGTTTACGATCTGATGTTCACCAAATTATTGCGTACACGAGCATGACCAACAGTAAAATTGCGATTTTGATTGCACCAAGCATGGGTGATATGTCTTTCGAGTTGGTTCAATACAGCGAGATATTTGTTGGAATAGTTGGATTGCCATTAGATTGGATAAGGGCAAATGATTATTCTCATAGGTTTCGGAAGTTTGTCCAAAAAATAGTTGGGCGGTTGATAGATTAAAATTTTTTAATTAGGATAATTAAGCAAGATAACAATAATGTTTTGAAGTAATGCAATTTACAAAGGTGCTTATGTGAAACGAATCAATTTGTTTCACATAAGCATTTTTTTGTCTTTGGAATTTTTAAAATAATACGTTTGTATGTTGACCGTTTTGTATGGGAGTATGTCAGATCACAATGTTTGAATTAATCTTGTCTATCATAGAAATTTTAGCCTTTCAGGGACCGTTCAAACACCTCAGCTAAAGTTTCATTTATGTCAGCAAATTTTTTATTCAATATTAATCGCCGGAAATCATGAAAACTAATGTTTTCAGTTTGTTTTAAAGGAATCGCTGCAGCTGCAATATCAAGGCAAGTCGTTGTTTTTAAAGTTAAAGTAGAATGGCGATTAAGCCGAACGCTATAATCTTCAAAGTATTCATGAGTTTCATAGGATCCGTTGAGACTTTTGTTGGTCAAAAAATAGTTTTTAAGGTAGTTTTCAAAGGCTGTATCTGAGGATAATGATTGTTTAAAAGTTTTTGGTGTCATAGATTGCACTCCTAATTATTAGTATTGTAAAGTTCAAATTCATTTTCGTGTAATTGTTCAATTCCAATATTACTTCATTTTTTTAATAATGCAAACGTGAAAACAGCTTGAAAGCGTTATCTGACAGTGATTTGGTATGTGTATATGTATTACCTGGTGTGCAGAATGTGTGTTTAAGTCAAAAAAAGAGATGTTTTTTCACAAATGATTTTTTTAGAAGAACTTTGTCAGTAAATAACGATGTTTGGTGGATTGTTTGGCATGTGAAATTCAATAAAACCTCAAAAAACTGTTCACGTGTGCATTTAAGTGTGGTATAGTTGTAAGCGTTAACAAAACAAGTTAAGTTGATTGCTAACAAACGAAGGCCTCGTTTAAAACTATATTAAATTAAACTTCGGAGGTGTGTCATGGAAAGTACTGCTGCAAAAACTAGCGTTTCGAACAGTGAGGCAAAAAATCATGATGACAATTTGATGAATGACTCATCAAAACGAATACCTATACATCAAAGAATTGCATATGGATTTGGCGACTTTGGAAATGGATTTATGTTTGACCTTGGCCAATCATATTTAACTAAATTTTGGATTGACGGTGTTGGACTTGGCGCAGGGGTTGTTGGTGGTATCTTTGCTTTTACCAAAATATTTGATGCGTTTATGGATCCAATTGCTGGTTCCGTTGTTGATAATCGTAAGAAAATTGGGAAACGTGGTAAATTCCGTCCTATTATGATGATCTCAGCTATTGTTTTAGGGATCTTGACCGTAATTACATTCATGATGCCAACTGGATTGTCAATGACTCAGAAGATCATATACGCGTACGCAGCGTACATGATTTGGGGATTAGTTTATTCCTTTACGAATGATCCATATGGTTCTTTGGCATCAGTTATGTCGCGGAATGTTCAGGATCGAAGCTTTATGGCAACCACACGACAGATTGGATCTGTTGGTGCTCAGTTTATTGCTGGAGTGGCCTTTATTCCGTTGACCGTTTTGATTGGTGGGAGCGATCAACGACTTGGTTACTTTTGGGCATCTGCTATTTTCGCCGTATTTGGTGTTTTAATGTTTGGCATCTGCTATTTGGGTACTAAAGAAAATGTTCACGTGAACAGAAACAAGAATGCCCAAAACGAAGGCTTCAAGGATTACTTCAAAGTTATTTTTAAGAACGGTCCACTGGGTGCATTAATCTTAATGACAATTTTTACTATTTCGGCTATGAATACCAACAATCAAATGATGGTTTTCTATGCTGAGTATAACTTAGGTAATATTGGCTTACAGCCAATTATTAATGCCATTATGATGGGGTGCTCAATTCTTGGAGTATTTATGATCCCAATGTTAACCAAACATTTCGGTCAAAAAAGAACTGCAATGGTTAGTTTTGTAATTGGAGCCGTTGCAAATTTATTGAACTTCATTTTACCTGATCACGTCGTTGTCTTCGTCATCTTAGTAACGATTGGATATACAGCATTAGCTATTCCAAACGGAATTACTTGGGCAATGGTATCTAATGCAATTGATTATGGGGAATGGCGCTCAGGAGTCAGAAAAGAAGGAATTACGTACGCTGCTTTTAATTTCTCAAGAAAAATTGCTCAATCGATCGCAGCCTTGGTATCATCAGGAATTTTAGCCTTAACAGGTTATGTTGCTAATGCTCACCAAAGTGCTGGTGCTCTTCGAGGAATTAAGGCTGCAATGACACTTTATCCTGGCATTTGCTTGGTTATCGCAGCTTTTGTTATTGGATTTCTTTATAAGCTTGATGATAAACGCTTTGGAAAGATCGCTAATGATCTGGATCACGGTCGTTGGGAAGGCGGCAAGATCGGTAAATAATTTGTTTATTAGGAACTTTAAAAATCACTAAACTAAACTGGAGGAATTATCATGAATTTAAATAATTTATTGGAAGATGTAAAGGAAATTTTGGAAGCAGACGGCACTTACACAAATCTTAGCAATAAAGAAATTTATGCCCCATCAATTCAGGTTGATCGAAGAAACGTTTACTTCATTCTTCATCACACTAATGAAAAGAACATTATTGAAAAGAGTTTGGTTGTTTATGAAAACCGCTCTACTGTTGGTGAATTCCAGGCTGAAGAAGTTTTGGAAGACCGTGATTCAACGTTACTGGTTGGTGAGCTAAACGAACAGAATAATGATGCATTGGCCAAGCGCTTTCAATGGATGCGGCCAACATCCCGAAGAAATTATAAATACACCTTCGGATTAGGTGATCGACTAGGTAATGCGTCAAATGCCCACTTACGTTTATTCAAAGGACGTGGCATCATGCCTGTCTTGGCACAACAATCAATTCGGGAATTAGTATTAATGCACCGAACCAATACTGATGTGTTCCAATCTGCTTCATGGGCCGTTTTTGAAGAAGGATTCACATACGGTTGGGGTGCAGATGGTGACCATGTTAAAACACCTTATGAGGTCGATTATGCAGTTAAAATTGGTTGCTCAATGATTACTTTGGATTGTACCGAAGAGATTAATAACGACATTGTTGAATTAAATGATGAAGAACTTGATAAGCGCTTTAACCAATTAGATCCTGACCAAATTAAATATTTTAATGATACTTATCTGAACAAAACCTTTAATTTAGGTGACGGGCGCTCCGTTAAGTTTACGAAACATGATGTTGAAGAGTCAGTTTTAACTTTTTATGATGCAATTTTGTTTGCTGCTGGAATTTACACCAAGTTCGTCGTTCCTTATAACTTGGACTTTGAAATTTCAATGGATGAAACACCTTACCAAACAACAAATCCCAACCATTACTTCTTTGCCAATGAATTAAATCGTCGCGGCATTACCCCTGTAACAATGGCTCCTCGTTTCTATGGTGAATTCCAGAAAGCCATTGATTACATTGGTGATACGAAACGTTTTGAGCGCGAATATGTTATCCATGAAGCGATTGCTGAACATTTTGGTTACAAACTCAGTATTCACTCAGGATCAGATAAACTTTCAGTTTATGAAATCATTGGCCGAGTTTCTAAGCAACATGGCTGGCATGTTAAAACAGCCGGAACCAACTGGCTTGAGGCTTTACGAGTAATCGCTCATAAGGATCCAAAATTCATGCTGGAACTTTACAAGTTCTCATACGAAAACTTAGATGATGTTAAAGATTTCTATGTATTCAATGCGCAAACTGACGGTACCGCACCAAAGCCTAAGGATATGAATACAGAAAACGTTATGGATCTGTTGGATAACGATGATGCACGTCAAATCCTTCATACTATGTACGGATCTATTATGAACTTGAAACATAACTATCACTATGTTTATCGCGACAAGTTCTGGACTATTTTATTGCAGAACCAAGCACTGTATGACCGTTACTTAAACATCCATATCGCAGAACATTTGGATCTTCTTCAGGGAATTGTCAAAACAAAAAAAGAAGCACGGGACAAATACGAACCCAAGAGTGACATCTCTAAAGAAAGCGCTCAAAAGCTTCAAACGACAGCAAACGATTAAAGAGGAGCGATTAATTGATCATGACTTTATTAAATGATGATTTCTTATTAGGCAATGATACAGCCAAAACGTTGTTCCATGACTATGCGGAAAAAATGCCAATTATCGATTTTCATTGCCATTTAAACCCCGAAGAAATTTATAAAAACAAGAATTATCCTAACATTACTCGTATTTGGCTTAATGAAGGAACATATGGTGACCATTATAAATGGCGCCTAATGCGGGCAAACGGGGTTGATGAAAAATATATTACTGGTGACGGTGATGAATACAAAAAGTTTATCGAATGGGCTAAAACGATCGAAAATTCCTATGGTAATCCATTATATGAATGGACTCATCTAGAATTGCGTAGATTCTTCCATATTGATCAGGAATTAACTGAGAAGTCGGCTCCTGAAATCTGGAAAAAAGCCAATGAATTGCTTCAAAAGGATGACTTTAAGCCGCGCAATTTAATTAAGAATTCAAATGTTCAGGTTGTTTGCACAACTGACGATCCAGCATCTGATTTGAAATATCACAAATTGCTCAAACAGGAAGAAGACCAAAGTGGTTTTAAAACATTGCCAGCAATGCGACCTGATAAGTTGATTCAAATTGATAGGGATTCATTCGGTGAATACTTGCAAACCTTGAGTAAAGTTTCGGGTGTGGAAATTCAAAACTTTAACGATATTATCAAAGCCATTCATCAAAGATTTGAGTTCTTTAACGAAATGGGGGGCCGTTTATCGGATCATTCTTTATTGACCTATCATTTTAAGGAAGTCTAGCGATGGCGAATTGAATT
>ASRJ01000061.1_pt1 | contig 14289 bp, 14 predicted proteins | sample 714228 | NCBI WGS metagenome assembly ASRJ01 (sample SAMN02954266, study PRJNA200717) | food metagenome | biome: terrestrial; feature: Turkish kefir grains; material: grain; isolation source: kefir grains from a family living in the Northwest region of Turkey and... | place: Turkey
TTTTAAAGCTAAAAATGAAGGTCGATAATGACTTGACTTTACTAGTTAATCAAAAACATGCTTTTGACCGTAACTATAGAGAAGATGTCCGTACTTACGAAAGAAGCAAAGTCGAAGCTCCAGTACTTGCTAAGGATATTAAGCGTCTTAAAGAAGATATAGCTACTACTAAGCCGTTTAAGCACAGCCTTTTAGCAACTGATATTGTCTTTAATAATGGTCAAGTATTTAAGTCATCTCGTGAAGCAAATAAGAAATTATTCTTTGCGATTAGAGCTGCTGCATTTGCTGGCGCTGGTCATACGGGTAATAAGCCTATTGCTAAAATTGCAAACTTGTCAATTGAAGCTGGCTACAACATGACTTCTAAGATAACTACTGGTACTTATGGATTACATACTTGTGCCACTATATTTTTAGTAGGCAAGGGGAGTTATCCATTACGTGTTGATTTGACTGACTTTCTTCACCTAAATTACGCCTTAAGAATTCGTAACTATGTTGTTAATTTGCCTGGACTGCTAAAGAGTTGGGAATATAATTACAACAAGAAGCAGAATATTATTAAGCAGGGTGTAGGCACAAGTACATTTGCCAAATTAACTAATATCCAATACTTGTCTGAAAAGAAAAAAATCTTAGATCCACTTATTGCTGGGGATGCAAAGGTAGAAAAAATCACTGCTCAAATTACTAAATTTGAAAATGAATGGGCTACTTCACATCCTGATTTTGCTGAAAAAGCAAATAAAGCAAAAGAAAAAGTTGAAGCTGTTAAATATAATAATGATCCAAATGACTATGATGATAGTCTGTTCGAAGACTTAGAAAGTAAAGCAGAAGAAAAAGCAGATACTAAGAGTATTGCTAAAGTTGAAATTCCAACCTCTACTAAATCTGCTCTTAAAAAGCCTGTCGCTAAAACTAATAAGAGTGATAGCAATAAGGTAACTGTAACTCTTACTAAGTCTACAGAACACTATGAAGAGATCAATTTATTTAGTTTTGATTATTCTAAAGATAAAAAGATTAGTACCGAAGATAAAAAGCCAAGCTCTGTATCAGCAAAGCCTAAGCAATTATCTTTGTTCTAATTTTTAATAAGGCTCAGAATCGTTTCTCTGGTTCTGAGCCTTTTTGGTAAAAAGAGAAGGAGATTTATTAATGTTTAAAAATATTTTTGAAGTGTATGCGAAGGCAATTGCAACTTTATTTGCACCTGTTGGTTCATTAAACTCCATATTGGAAGCTGCATTACATTCAAACTTGGTAGCTGATGGTGACACAGAAGTTAAAGTTACTTCACTTTCGACTAGTGAATTATCATCTGAAACAATAAATGCTATTCAAAATAGTATGTTCCAAGATGGATCAAAAAGTTGGCTAAAACATATTTTTAGAGTTCAGTATCATATAGCTGACTCTTCAGATAATGAAAGCTTAGATCATCATATTGTGATTGCTGACGACCATGTTAAGCTTGACCAAGATAAATTTTCTGTTTCAAGATATTTCTTCTACAACAGAAGAATGCCACATGAAGATGATAGTCAGTGTTTTGAATTTGTAAATGCACAAAAGTTAATTGAGATTTTTCGCTTTAGAAGCTTAGTTTTTAAAACTGTTTCTAAATTGAGTACAGATCAAATACTTAACAGCCGAGAAATAAAAAGTATGTTTAATCATCTTGATTCAAACATTAATAACTTCTCTGATGTTAAAAAAGCCATTCTTAAAAAGAATGATCTAGCTTACGCAGGTATCACTAGGGGCATTTACTTATGCAATAACCGATTCTTAAAGCAATGGTTCAATACTCATAACTTTCAAAGAAAACCGAATAAATTTCGATATAAGTTATTCGATGCAAAGCAAGCATTGTTATTTGGCGATTATTCCAAGTTAACACCTACTTTTGATAAATTTGATTCTCTGTATAATAATTATATTGATTATGGTAATGATGTGATTAATACACCGTTAATCCATGTCATTGAAACTTGGCTAAATGATTATTATTTGACTTGTCTAACTAAAGTCATTGCTTTTCATGCATTTGACATAAAACTTTCAAATGATGATATTAGTCATTTATTTATTATGGAGGGCAAAAAATATAAGAGAAGAGTAAGAAAGGTAAATCATACTGTAGTTAAATCTACCGATAAGTATGACTTAATTGATCATCTTGAACTAGACACTTCAGCACCTACACAAAAGGGGAGCCTAAGTAAAAAAATTAGTCAGTCTAAAGATGTTTGTTCTAAGCAACTTTCACTCTTTTAGTTTATAAAAATATATAAGCATCTAAGAAGGCAACTTCTTAGATGCTTATTTGTTTACGAAAAGAATTTAACTATAGCTTTTTTAGTTCTTTAGCTTTACATATTTTTAATTATGTTTATCTTTGATTAAAGTTCTCACTTTATGTAAAGTTAAACTGTTACATACATGAATGAGCAGAGTATTTCTTGGATTTTCAATCTTGAATCAAAGCAATCTTAAAAAAATAAAATTATAGTTAAAATAACAAAATTTGCTCTTAGGATTAAACCTTTAGAATCTTAGTTTTTTAGTAATTAGATTAATTAAAGCTATAAATTTCAATTAGAATAATTTGTCCTTCAAACTAGCATAAAAATTAATGTTGAGAGCGTCATTCTAAGACATTCAAAAAGTTATAAGACCAATAATTAATAATTTAAATTAGACATTTATCTTATTAAACTTAGCTGATTGTGACCACTTTCGACACCACTTCAATGTTTTTGCTATCCTTTGCATAAAACAAAGATTTTAATCAAAGATGAATATTGAAAACTAACTCTTCTCTTCCAACTTTTTAAACAATTTTTGGCAATTCCATGCTTAATCCAATTTGAGTTAAATCAGCAATCGGAGGTTCTGGAGTAATTTCAATCGAATAACCATATTTTTTCAATGCTATGACTTCAAAGGGACTTAAATTTCTAATTGTCGTGTTAAGCGAATAAGTATATTGCACAATTGGAGATTTACTTCTTAAAGCACTATTGCAAACTCTAAGATTGGCACATAGCAAATCTTTATTTAAGCTATGGGAAGAAATGAATTCTTTGCTTTTTAGCCATTTTTGAGCTAATTCTCTTGAATCTAATGAGATCATGTTCAAACTATTTTTTATTCCTGAATTGCTACACCCATAACTCGAAAGATACGCAATTCCAGCCATAGGATCAAATCTAATTGCCTGCTTGTGTGGGGAGCTGGGCCACGTAAATGTTTGCATACCAATATTATAGTTATCTGCAACGGAAGTAAATCTTACATTATCGTCAATTTCATTGATATTGCTCTCATCAGAAATTAGCATTTTATCCTTTTCATCATATAAAAATCTATTTAAGGTGGCTATGCGATTCAAATTTGAAATCTTGGACTTGTTTGACTCTCTAACTATGATGTTAAAGGTTATTTGTCTTCGGAACGAGAAAAATCCTACGTGCCAAATTTCACTTATAATGGCCACGTAATCTTTTCCAAGTAATCTTGGAAACTTAAAGCTAATCCCTCTATATTCCCTATTCTTAAACTTACTAAAAGGAATTAATCTACCAGTACTATATCTACTGGATTTAACTTTAATACCCATATAAGTATCTTCATAAATCAAGCGATTATCTCCTGCTTCAAGGATGTCAAAAGTGACATCTAGAGTAATTACACCATAATTAACTATCTCGGATAGCTTGGGAGACTGCATGTTTTCAAGCCCAGAATTAACCCAATTTTCACCATTAGCAACTGCCAACAAGCTAGGACAATACCAGAATATATTAGGGATACTATCCTTTAAATCTACTGGTCGAATTACATATTTTTCTAATGCTTTAGAGCTACCAATTAAATAGCTAGCCAATGTTTCTTTACGCATAATTTCACCTTTCAGCTCCCTATTTTAATGACTGTAAAGTTTAGATCTAATTTTGCAAATAATAATTTTAATTTGCATAAAAAAAGAAGCTTTTCCGAAGAAAAGCTTTCTTTTTACATACCAACATACTTACGGTAAGCACGAGTAAATGCGTTATCAATCATATTAATTTGAATAGAAGTAAAACTACTCAATGGCTTAGGTACAAGATAAGTAACCTTGTTATCCAAAATATTATCAATATCCGCATCTGATAGTGAACAAGCACGTCCCTTGTCATTCGTATTGGCAATTACTAAATTACCTTGAAGCTCAACTCGACCATTCTTAGAAACAGCAGATACATTCTTGTATTTCTTAGAAGATCTTTTGGGAGCTTGATTTGATTTTCTGTAAACGATGGAGTAATTTTTGTTGCCAACTTTAAACCCGGAAATTGCAACATCCTTATCGCTAATTCGCTTGCTACCAAGAGTTTTTAAAAAGCTTTCCTTATTATTGTCAATAATTTCAGGAACAACTTCCCCACTCTTAGCATTAAGACTTACAACTTTAATCCATGACATATCTTTTGTCCTCCTAGAACACAAAAAAAGATATTGGTCATAAAACCAATATCTTAGAACAACTAATAAAAAATAAACATCGTATAAATGCAAAAGCATTAATAAACAATCAACATGCCCTACTTTTTGGGTTTTGAAAACAAATCAATTTAAACCATAAATTGATGATAATCAAAATAAAAATAATCAGAAATTATTTCTACAACTAAAGTGTAGCATTATTCTCGAATTCAGTGATTAACCAAAAAGACTAAGGATTTTTTGGCAATCCTTAGTTTCTAATTTTTACGTATCCTGTAAGACTTGAACTTACGACATTCTTATTAACAGTCAGACGCTCTACCAACTGAGCTAAGGATACATAACTATGTAGTTTTTCTTTGAAAACTACATAGGTCTAAATATATAAAGTAAGTATTTATAAAGAGATAAGCTCTCCATCAAGAAAAGCATCTCATAAACATAGTAAAATTTTACATATAGAGTATGTAGAGTATGAATAAATCAAAATCGTAAAATTATGAATCAGTTGACCTATCAGCCAACACTGTTAGATTACACCTTAAATACCAACAATGGAATTAATCAAATTTAACTAGTTTTATCAAAAGACCTTCTTTTAAAATAAAACCAATTTTTCAGCTAATAAACCTTGTATTGATGGACTTTTAAGATGATTTATCCATGTAAAAGCATAAAAAAAGAGGTATTTTTGCGCTAAATATTAGTTTCTTAGTGCTTTTAACCCTCTTTTTGCTCTACTACTGTGTACTTTTAGCCTCTGAGTGGTTCTGGCCCATCAACACTATACTGATAATTTAGCATATTATCAGAGATTTCCTCAGTTAATTTACAAAGTTGCATAAGTTTATCGAAATCTCCATCATTTCCAAATCGTTTAGATAAAGCTTTTTCTCCTTCATTTAATGTGTTTTTATATGCATCCCTATTGGAATCATTTTTGGGTACATTTAAATCGGTATATTTATTAATCAAATTAGACAATAAAGATAAACCTACTACATAGCGCATATAATGATCAGAATTATGATCGATAGCATCATCTTTCTTTACTAAAGCTCTGCATGTCCAATATACTGGACGATCGTTAATAAAAATGCCTAATTTTGACGAATTATTGGTTAATTGATTAATTTCAACTGTTACGCTCATATTTTCTGTCTCCTTTTTTGGATTGGTTCTAGTTAAGCTAGAACCAATCTTTTGTGATTTTTGTTTTAATTTGGTAACAATAGAACACTAATGACTATTCATCCAAATCTTATTTATTCTTTGATAATCATCAATGTTATAACTAACATTTTTGTATCTAAAAGTTGGTGTAACTCTGCACTCTAAATCATCTAATTGCTTCTTAGACAATTTATTAGCATTTAAAAGATACTCACCTTTACTATCCAAGTAGTGTTCTAAAAAAAGCCTAGGTAATGTCCTATGACATCTAGAGCAAGCTGGTCGATAAAGTATCGTTAACTTATCTGGGTTATTTATTGCTTCAGTGTAAGTACTGTTTTTAACCTCATGATTCCATCGTATAGCAGCAAAACAAACAATAACTGCTACCATAAAAATCAATGCTAGACATATTCCACTGATAGTTTTCTTAATCTTTTTAATCATCTAAACTAAAGTCCGTACTTAAAAATGTCCCATATTCACGTTTTAATTTAAGTCCCTTAATTTGACGCCCAATTTCAATTAAAACACCAGTAATAATCAAGATACTTGAACCACTCAAACCAATTTGTAAGCTTGATGAAACTGAATTTGCTACCAATAATGGAATAATTGAAACCAGCATCAAGAATAAAGAACCTGGTAATGATAAGTAATTCAACATATTTTGAATAAATTCTTTAGTAGGATCACCTGGATAAACATTAGGAATATAAGCTTCCTGTTTCTCCAAATTATCCGCAAATTTATCAGGCTCAATTTGAACGATTGAGTAAAGATATTCAAAGAAAATAATCATAAGCCCATAAATTATTACTCCGCTAGTAGTAGATAATGTAAAGAATGTTTGAACTACTCGATACCAGGAAGAATTTTGACCTGCATTGAAGAACATTAAAATAGTTTGCGGAATGGTCATAATCGTGCTGGCGAAAATAACTGGAATTACCCCTGGAACAATAATCTTTAAAGGTAAATAACTATCTTTACCAGTTAACTGCGCTCTACGTGCATATTGAATGGGGATGCGTAATTCTGATCTTGTAAACCAGACAATTAATAAAATTAAAATGGCTGCGCCAATCATTAGCTCTGAAAATCTGATCCAGTTAACCTTAGTACCAAAAGTAACACCTTTAATTACGTCATTAATCATAGATGGAAATCGAACTAGAATACCTGCAGTAATAATTACAGAAATACCATTGCCTAGTCCATTCTCTGTAATTAAATCTCCAAGCCACATCGCAATGAAGCTACCAGCAGTCATTGACACTGCAATAACTATAATGGTAAAGGGATTATTTTCAATCATAAATTTGCCATTAGTAAGTGTGTTAATCCCTAATGTAATACCAGTAGCTTGAACAAGACCTAAAACTAAAGTTAGTGATCTTGTTACCTGATCCAATTTCTTTCTACCTGTTTGCCCTTCTTTACTCCATTGAGTGAAAGTAGGAATAACGTCAGCTTGAAGCAACTGAACTATAATTTGTGCGGTAATGTAAGCAGTAACACCTAAACTCATAATCGAGAAATTTTCAAAACCACCACCACTGAACATTGAAAGCATTGTCAGACTAGAATTATTTGATAGCTTGGCTAATGCTGCACTATTGACACCAGGAATCGTTACAAAGAACAAGGCTCGATAAATAATTAGAATCATTATCGTAAAACTGATCCGTTTAGTTATCGGCGACTTAACAAAATTATGAATTTTATTCATTTTTCCTCCCGATTAATCAACAATACTTGCTCTCATATAATTGCGAGTAATATCTTCTTGAATGTTTGTTAGCATTTCACTATAAAGATCAAATGATGAATTCTGATATTCTACTAAAGGATTATATTGGCCATAGCCACGTAAAGTAACTGACTGACGGAATTGCTCCATAGTAGCAATATTTTCTCTCCAATTGACATCTACTGCCCGTAGAATTGCCACTTTTTGGAAGAACGAAATATCTTCAGGATTTACTAACTCATCAATACGATGTTGATATTCTTCTCGTGCTACTTTAATAAGAGTTTCAATAATTTCATCCTTAGTCATTGATTCGATTCGCTCTTCAGTTAATTCATAACCAAGTGCTTTGATATATAAATCCTGATTAGCAGTCTTACCAAAATCAAAGCCTAAAGTTCCTTTGCAGAATCTAAACAAGCCATCATAATTCCAATTATTTCCCTGACAGTAAAGATCAACTTTCAACTTAATTGTTCTTGCAAACATAGGAATCAAATAATTTGCAAAGTCCCCATCATAGTTAAGAACCTTATTTCTGTCTCGATATAGAGCGTCACGTTCATCTTTCATTACATCGTCATATCTTACCGTGTTTTTACGTTCATCATAGGCATTGCCTTCTACTCTCTTCTGAGCTTCAATAATGCCTCGTCTAACAATCAAACTTTCAATAGGTTCATATTCATCCCCACGGTCGATTAGCTGTTGCTTTACCTTCTGTACCCTTTCAGTACCATATCTGATTAAAAGATCATCTTCCAAGCTTACGTAAAATTGTGAAGTACCAGGATCACCTTGACGGCCGGAACGCCCACGCAACTGATCATCAATTCGTTGTGATTCATGATGTTCCGTACCTAATACAAACAATCCTCCTAGTTCTCTGACGTGAGGCCCTAATTTAATATCCGTACCACGTCCAGCCATATTAGTAGCAATTGTAATTGCACCTTGCTGACCTGCCTGTGCGATTATTTCAGCTTCACGCCCATTGTTTTTAGCATTTAATACTTCATGAGGAATATCTCTTTCATTTAACATTTCAGAAATTTCTTCAGAACTTTCTACTGAAATAGTACCTACCAAAATTGGACGTTCAGTAGAATGAACATCAATGATCTTATCTAAAACAGCTTTAAGCTTAGCTCTTTTTGTAGCAAATACGATATCAGGCAAATCTTGACGTTGAACAGGCTTGTTTGTTGGAATACTAATTACCTGCATATGATACGTATCATAGAATTCCTGTGCATCACTAGCCGCTGTACCAGTCATACCTGATAATTTGGAATACATTCTAAAGTAATTTTGATAAGTCGTATCTGCTTCCGTTTTATCTGCATCTTTAATTGGAACATTTTCTTTAGCTTCAATCGCTTGATGCAGACCATCGGAGTAGCGTCTACCAGCCATAACACGACCAGTATTTTGATCAACAATATCTACTTCTTTACTATGACCATCCTTAGTTGGTTGTACAACATAGTCTTGATCACGCTTCATACTATAATTTGCTTTCAAAGCTTCATCTACAAAGTGAGCTTCTGTGAATGATTCAGAGTCAAAAATATTCTTTAATCCAAACCAGGTATTAGCTTTATCTGCTCCACTAGGAGTTAAAGCCACGGTTTTGGTTTCCTTATCGTAATCGTAGTCATCTTCATTCAAAGATTTAGCAAATTCATCCGCACGTTTATATAAGTTTCTTTGAGATTTATCTTTCCCGGCAATAATTAACGGCATCCTAGCTTCATCAATTAAAATGGAATCTGCTTCGTCTACAATCGCATAATTTAAGCCACGTTGTACTTGTTGGTCTACAGATATGACCATATTGTCACGTAGATAATCAAAGCCTAATTCAGTATTAGTCGAATATGTAATATCGCAGTCATAAGCTTTTTTCTTCTCGCTTGGGAAAATCTTGCTACTATTTAAGCCAACGGTTAAATTCATCCATTTAAAAACAGGCCCCATTTCTTCATAGTCACGTGCTGAAAGATATTCATTAACCGTGATTACATGTACACCCTTGCCCTCAAGAGCATTTAAATAAACTGGCATAGTTTCTGTTAAAGTTTTACCTTCACCGGTTTTCATTTCAGCTAAGTTGCCAGCGTTTAAGACAATTCCACCCATAATCTGCACTGGATAGGGGAATAAACCAAGCACTCGCTTATCTGCTTCTCTAATTGCTGCAAACGCTTCTGGAAGAAGATCGTTTAAAGTCTCACCTTCTTGTAGTCTTTGTTTAAATGATGTCGTACTATCCTTTAATTTTTCATCACTAAGGGATGCATAATACTTTTGATAACTTTCAACTCGCCTAACAATTTTTTCCAATTTCTTTCGTTTAAATTGATTGTTTTCAATTAAGTTTCTCAGCTTCATCAAAACATTCCTTCCTATTTAATAAGTAACTTTTGAAAAAGAATATCTAATCCCCAATAGGCTACCCCACTTACTGCCATAACAGTCAGAATTGCTAAAGTAACTTTAGTGGAGCTAAGCCATGTAGCCCAATTACATTTCTTCAAAACTTTAAAAGCTTTTTGTAAATAGTTCATATATCTTTATCCTATCCTGTTATAAATAAGTAATGATGCGGCCAAAACTAATACGCTAATTTCGGTAGTTCGGAGTAGAAATAATTCATATCCACGTGGGCGTGGGCGATTAAACAACGTAGCACCACCTGATTCAGTTAAGGCATTCATTGAATCATTACTTCTATTAGGTTGTAAAAAGATTGATGTAATAATAATTATTACCAATACAATAAAGTAGATTCCCCAACCAATGCTCAATCTAAATGCACCATGAATGGTTTTTACTTTAGTACCATCTTTTAATGTGTTTCGAGCTTTTAGCTTCTTGACAGGAGTATTATCTTTTTTCTTACTCTTCTTGTTAGTTGGTGTGATTGACAATGGACTATCTGCTTTATATCCGGAGGTTTGATCTGCAAAAGTAGCAATATTAAGATAACGGTTCTGTTTCATATTCTGATACTGAATATTAATTCGTTGACCGGCTACTACTACTTTATGAAATTCAGACCTAGCTTCTCTAATGGTGGTGCCGTGCTGCAACAAAGTTATATAGCCTAAAACCGAATTATCATATTTTTTAAGTGCTTTAGGATATTGCGCTACTAATCCTGCAGAAGCTGATACCTTCTTAAGACTTTGATTTACTTTATCCTTTTGCTGAGCTAAGACTTTAGCATTGGCAGATGATATTTTAACATCGCCCTGTTTAGGCTTTTTGCCGATAACCTGTTTAGCTACAGTACCTCTTGATATTAGTAAGCTTTGAGTAACTTTACTAAATTCACTAGTTAACTGCTGGTTGCTTAATGATGGCTTAACCATAGAACAACCGTTTAAAATTAATAAGCAACCAAATGCAATAATAAGAGTCAACACACGCTCTAGTTTTCGTTTATCTAGCACTTGGAAATACCCCCTGCTTTAATCGAGCATCATATTTATCTTGATATTTATTACAAAAGTCATATAAAACACGTGCTTGAACGTTTCTATCACTTACAAGTAAATTAACATGACTACGCAAAGCAGTATCTTGCTTATTATCAATTCCACTTCTAAGAGTTAAGTAAAGAACCTCTAATATGGAAGGGATTTTTTGCTCCCAGCCTTCGAAATCTGAACAGGCAGCCATTAACATATCTTCTAAGTCAACGCAGTCTCTATTTAGCTCAGTTTCTTGGATATCTGGTTCTAGTTCTTTTACAAATCTAGTGATAAATAATCTAGTAACTTGAACATGATAAAAAGTTGGTAGGACTTGTAGTTTTTTCTTTACATCAAGCAATAGCTCATTGCTTAATTGCTTAGTAGTATCAAGTTCTGTAATCATTGAATAAATTGATACTAAAGGATTAAAAGCCCCCTTAAAGCTGTTTTTCAATTGCTTGGAATAATCAATAAAATCATCAACTAATGCCACACTAATACTTGAATATTTGGTTGTATTTGCGCTCATTTTTTCCCTCTTTCTGATCTTTTGAATTTCTATTAATAAGTTTAAGTATTTACTGATCGTGAGTCGTATTGCGTAAGTTGACCTAATTTTCAAAAAAACGTAAACTTTTACTTTTAACTTGCTCTGACCCTATACGTACATAATGGAATCAGATACGTTGATAGGAAGGGACTGTGCTACTATTCAATGAAGATTTTTTTAACTAGTCTACAAGATAAGCATTGGCATTATTTAAATCTACATAACGTTCAGCAGTACCTTGCTCCAACGTATTCATCAAGTAGATATATTGCATTTTGCCCTTACTGCAAGAATCCAATTACAGTTCTTGTTAAATCGAATCCTAATGCTAGACAAGGTATTTCGCTTTATGCCAAGCATTTAACTCTTACATCAAATTATTCATTAGAAGTCAATGAAGACACAAAAAAGCATTGCCTGCTACGTGCAAACAATGTTTCTTTTGTCCCATGCTTAGCTAAGACTTTTAATTATAATGATTTTTTGATTAACAAATACAATTTACAGAGAACTTTATCTTTTTATACTGGTATCTATTTTTCAAAGAAGCTTATGTCCTACTGCTTAACTAAAGGTAAAGATTTTATCTTTCTGAGACATACAGATAAATACAATTTTCCCTTTGCACTATTGATCGCTACTAAAGAAATTTGTTTAAACAATCGTAAGGTAGCAAGCCCCAACATCATAGATGCAATAAAGACTAAATCTTTGTATTTCGATGTTTTTGAAGATAAACAAATTTCTTACCGTAGTAATTACAAAGCTACTCTTTGGATGATTTTCAAACTGTTGCCACAAGATAAAAAGAATAATTGGCCCAAAATGCAGATTACTTTGGAAGAAAAACGATATAGGGATGCACACGTTATCTACTCTTCTTTTACAACATATTGCAAATTATCAAGAAATCTCGTCCAACAGATTTGAAAGGAATGAGTTAAAATAATTACTAATAAATTAACTACTGTATTTAAATTAGCTTCTGCTTTCTTAGCAGGTGGTTCAGCTTCAGCTACTTTAGGTACTGCTGTAGCACATGCTGATACTGTGCAAGTCAAGTCAGGAGACACAATTCAATCAATTGCACAAGATCATCATATGACAGCTGAGGAACTAGCTAAAGCCAATAACTTAAATACCGATTCATCTCTTACACCTAATCAAAATATTAATATTCCTGATATTCCTAAAACTTATGTAGTTAAGCAAGGAGATACTGTTTCTACAATTGCCAAAAAATATGGACTTAAAACTAACGATGTTTTAAAGCTCAATCATTTGAACTGGCATTCAACAATTTTAATTGGTCAAAAATTAAAGTTGATTAGCGCTAACTCTACTTCTAGTGTAAGTGAATCTGCCGTCCATCAAGGGCAAAATGCAGTATCAGGAAATACCATATCATCTCGTGCTGTTAATTTAGCTCTACAACTTACTCAAGAGAATATTCCATATGTCTGGGGTGGTAATTCTACCGCCGGAATGGATTGCTCCGGTATGGTTGATTATGTTTACGCTCAATTAGGTATTGCGTTACCACACAACACAATTCAGCTAGAATCATATGTAAATGAAAAGCCTGTTTCTCAAGCTCAACCTGGAGATTTGCTATTTTGGGGGCAACCTGGTCATTCTTACCATGTAGCAATCTACATTGGCGGTGATAAATTCATAGCAGCACCGGATTATGGTCAAAATGTCTCAGTCGGAAATATTTCAGCATTTCCTCCGTCATTTGCAGGTTCATTAAGATAATAATAACTAACTGTAGAAAAAGCCAACACAAAATAAAGTGCTGGCTTTTTTTACTTAATAATTTCTTTGGAAATCTGATTAGTAATAAATTGATTTGCCTTTTGAATCATACATATTTGTTCATCAAATTCGTCTTCTGAAGAAATATATTCACCTAATTTCTTAATTGCATTACTCTCAAGCCATATACTCTTACAAATATCTTGCCAAATTTCAGGCCATGAATCACCACTAATGTAGTTATCTTCCAAATAAGCTAAAATAGCATCTGACTTATTCCAAAACTTCTCGTCGACAGTAAGAAGGCATAAAGCTAGTCTTTTAGGAACAATCATATTATGAAAGTTTATAAATTTAAGAATAGCTTTCTTCTCAACTGATGATAATTGAGTTTGTTCAAAATTATATTTCATAAAATTACTCCAATATTCTATAAAAGTTGATACTAACATATTATCCAGAGCCCAATCCTAACACAACAGTCTCTACGTAAGAAAAAAACAGTTTCCGAAAAGTGTCTTTTCCATCTTAAACACTTCATAAAAACTGTTTCTTTATTGTCTATTTAAAATTGTGGCTAAATCACGACTTATTTTATCATTTTCTTTACTTAGCTGAATAACACCGTTTTTATGGATTATTGCTGATTCATTACTTGCTTTTTCTTTTACCATTATCGCAGTTAAATATTGAATATTAGCTAATGCTGTTATAATTTGACTACTATTTAATTGCGTGGCTGTCTTAACCACTTTTTGACTACAAGTTACACCCATAACCTTAATAACTTGTAATTTCTTATCAGCTAGGACATTTTTAATAAGCCTTAGAAAATCCATATTATTTAAAACGTACGGATTGTATGGACTTTGATTAACTTCCTTATCAAGACTAAAAGTCCCGGCATTGTCTTGTTCTAAAAAATCTAGTAGTTGAGCCGTTATCTTGACTATTAGATCCTCCAAATAATTTTTGTGTTATAACTTTAGTCCAAAATCATAATGACCCCACAATCTTTTCTATTTCATGATCATTATTTTCAGCTGCAAAAAGCCTTATCTGCTACAGTCAAA
>ASRJ01000173.1_pt1 | contig 12678 bp, 8 predicted proteins | sample 714228 | NCBI WGS metagenome assembly ASRJ01 (sample SAMN02954266, study PRJNA200717) | food metagenome | biome: terrestrial; feature: Turkish kefir grains; material: grain; isolation source: kefir grains from a family living in the Northwest region of Turkey and... | place: Turkey
CAGGCAATCATGGATAGTGTGATTAACTGCATTCCATCATATATGCCTTATGCTTCAGCTTGTCAATACCGAGCCAAGACTGATCGGCCAAAGGTCATTCCAGAACATTCAACAACTTGGCATTTACCGGTGAATTTGTCGAACAGCCATACCAGATGGTCTTCACTGAACAAGTGCCGTCGTTCAGCGAAATTGCGGCTTACCACTTTGCCGGCGTGCCAATGGCCAAATTGGTTAAAAATCCTCGTTACGATAAGGATGTTAAGACTTTGGCAAAGGCAACCAAGAAGATGTTTGAATAAGTGAATGATATGCCTGGATGATCCCAGAGCATAATGTTAAAGAACCAGTGGTGAGGGGTTTTCTCATCATTGGTTCTTTTGTGTTATGTAGTCGGGTCGGGCCATAACGAGGATTTGCATTAAATGAAAACGCCGGATTTTCAACTTGGGCTGTATCTCTATCTTGCTTGTTTAGAATTACATGATATTCTAATAGTGAGTCTGGTTGGATGGCTGTCTTTTACTGCAAGACAGCCTTATGTTGGTAGATTTCCTCGATGTCAATTTATTGATTAACACGGCGAATGTCATGTTATTGAACTAAACCTATCATTCAAGCAGTTTCCTATCATATATTGGTAGAATAAACTTACTTATGTAAACGCTTTTTATTAATTATTATAAAAGGAGAAATATATGAAAAACATTGCTGTTGACACAGATAGCGCTCAAATGGAATTTGAGATTCTTGATAACCAACATGTAGCACTGGTTAAGATGAATCAAAATGATTTGAAGTCATTATCTGATGCCCAAAAACAAGAATTAATCATTACCGAGTTACAAATTACTGGTGAAAACTTTCATCATAAGGGAATCAATCTTGTTAACTCAACCCCTGGATCAGATCTTAAATATGCATCACATAATGTTGAAGAATTGAGTAATGGTAAGCTGTTAACGATCGTTACTGAAGATTCAAATACGAACGTAACGGTCACAAATTACTACAGACTTTATGACAGCTCTGCCATTGTAAGAACTTGGGTCACTGTTAAAAACACAGGCTCCAAAGACCTTGGAATTGAATATATTTCATCATACGCAATGACTGGAATTAACCAGGGTGGCGACATGGGTAATAATTATGTGACTCATAACGTCTTGTATACTCCACATAACAAGTGGCAAGCTGAAGCTCAGTGGGAAAGCAGAACTTTGAAGGACGCCGGCCTTGATTGGTGGTCAAATGGCGGTCAAAATCAACGAAACTCTTCTCAAAGAGTTAGCGTTAATAACAATTCATCTTGGTCATGTTCTGAATACTCTCCAAACGGTATATTGACTAACACGCATACAAATATGTCGGCTGTTTGGCAAATCGAAAGTAAGGGTGCTTGGCATTATGAGCTCACCGATGGCAATAACGGTGACTTACTGAATATTCGCCTTTCAGGACCAGAAGAATTTGATAATAATTGGTGGAAGAACTTAGCTCCCGGCGAATCATTTGAAACAACCAAAGTTGCTTTTGGTCAAGTTGAGGGTGATTTTGAGGATGCTCTTCAACAAATGACTAAATATCGTCGTTTGATTCGAAAACCTAACGAAGATGATAAAAAGTTACCTGTTATTTTCAATGATTATATGAATGCTTTAATGGGTGATCCAACCGAAGAAAACGAGCGACCACTCATTGATGCTGCAGAAAAAATTGGCTGTGACTATTTTGTCGTTGACTGTGGCTGGTATGCTGATGGCTATTGGTGGGACAGTGTCGGCGAATGGCTGCCATCAAAGAAACGTTTCCCAAATGGCATCGAAAAAACAATCCAATATATTCGCGACAAAGGTTTAACTCCCGGATTATGGTTGGAAATTGAAGTAATCGGAATTAATTCACCAATTGCCAATAAACTTCCTGATGACTGGTTCTTTATGCGTCATGGTAAGCGAATTATTGATTGTGATCGTTACCATTTGGACTTTAGAAACCCAGAAGTTCGAGCATTTGCCGATAAAGTTGTTAAGCGTTTGGTAGAAGAGTACGGTGTTGGTTACATTAAGATGGACTACAACATTACGACTGGAATCGGAACAGAAATTGATTCCGATAGTTTTGGTGATGGTCTGCTTGAACACAACCGTGCATATTTGAAGTGGCTTGACAGTATTTTTGCAAGATACCCTGATCTGGTTATTGAAAACTGTGGTAGTGGTGGTATGCGTCATGATTACGCAATGCTTCAACGACACAGTATCCAGTCAATGACGGACCAAACTGATTACCTCAGAAATGGAAACATCGCTTCTGTAGGACCATCTGTGGTTACTCCAGAACAATGTGCGATCTGGTCATATCCTCTTAAGCAAGGGGATGATGAAGAGGTCATCTTTAATATGGTTAACGCAATGTTAGTCCGAATTCATCAAAGTGGTTTCTTGAATAAGCTTGATGAACATCGATTAGACTTAGTTGCTGAAGGAATTAAAGTATATAAAACTTATCGGGAAAAGATTCCAGAAATGCTGCCAATTTGGCCAGATGGACTGGATCGTTTGGACGATGAATGGTTTAGCTATGGACTGAAAGGCGACCATGAACTTTACCTTGCTGTTTGGCATGGAAAAGGTGATCAACCAGAACACGAAGTTTCACTTGAAAAGTATGGAAATATCCAAAGCATTGATCAAATCTATCCTGAAAAAGATGGGAAGAGCAAGTTTAATGTTGAAAACAATACTTTGAAAGTCAACTTTTCAAAGCCAAAGATGGCTCGTCTATACCACATCACTTTAGGATAAAGACGACATCTATTTAAATAATTACACTAAGTCCCTGCTGGAAGTGTTTGTTTTCAGCAGGGACTTTTTGTGGTCAAACTATGAATTAACAAGGCCACTAATGGTGAAAACGGCTTTTTACGTTTGGTTATGAGTCAAAAGGCGAGTGCATTATTATAAATGCCTGGTTAGATTATTGATTACATAATCGATTGATTCACTGTAAAATACTTTTTGAAAGCGATCTCATGTTTTTTGAGATCCAAGTGGTTTTAGACAAGGAGAATAAGAATGAACAAACCAATTTATCTAATCAGGGTGGCGTTTCAAACAATCATGATTGCAGGCATTTATTTCCTGTATTGTTCAAACCCTGATGGCAGCTTTACACTTCGAATCGGCCTGGTATTAGCCTGGCTGATTCTGTCCTGGATCTGTCAGATTTACCTAATGAAATTCCGTGGCTTACGGCCAGTTTCTCAAGAAACTGCCCGGCAAAAAGGGGATCATATCGATGAGGTCAATTTCTTTTTAGCAATTGCCTTGCTGCTCGCCTATGATTTCTTTGGTCCAATTGTTGCGGTTGGCTTTTATCTTTGGGATAAGCGAATTAACGCAAGTGCCTGATGGATAAATTAAATAATTAGAAAAAAGGAGTCACATGCCATTATCCTGACATGTGATTCCTTTTATTTTTGCTGCGGTGCCTCACCAAAATCAGGGACATCCTTGAGATGCTTGGTAATCTCTTCTGGAATTGGCAAAGTCGGGCTGATGACTTGATTATTGTGATAAATTTCATCGAATTGAGCCCGGTATTCACTAGGAGTCATTCCTGTCAACTGCTTAAATTGTCTCATGAACAATTTTTCGCCTTCAAAATAGGCATTCGCAGATATTTCTTTGATTGATAAATTGGTTTTGATCAATAAGGCTTGGGCGGTATGCAGTTTGAGCTGCAGGACATACTGTTTTGGCGGGATTCCAACCACTTTTTTGAACAGCCGGGAAAGGTACTGGGGATTGAGCTGCATGACATCGGCCATGTCTTGAACCGTCGGTGACTTGTAAAGATTGGTTCGAATCCATTCCTTTAGGCGATTAATCCGTTCGGTATCTTTGGTTTTAAAGTCCAGCTGGTTGAGCGTTAACTTACTAATACTCATGATAATCATCGTTATGAAATAGTTGGCCATCTTTCGGTCATACGCATTCTTTTGGTTGGTGTTAAGAAGCTGATGAATCAAAATCGTTAAATAATCAAGATTTGGAATTTTGAATTGTTGAGGAATTAAAATGTGTTTTGGACTTTCATCCTTATCGGACAATGTTAAAGAATTGGTACTTTCAAATACTTTAGTGTCCTTTGGCAGAATAAAATGCAGCCAGTAAAACTCAACGTCGCCAGGAGATGGCTCGGTTCCAGACATTAGAATATATGGTGGGACCAACAAAAGGTCATTGGGTTCCAAGGTATATTCTTGTTTAGCTACCCGTAAGTGAAGCTTGCCTTTTGTACAAATAATTAATTCAAAATCACCATGATGATATCTCGGATTATGCTTCCATCCTTTATGAGCGGAAAAAATACCGCCAACCATAAAAGTCACCACATCGTCAATGCTAAAACTATAATAATTCGTCATTTTGTCCACCTTTTTCGTAATAAAAACGTGAAATGTCATAAAAGTATACCACAATTAGTATTTTAGCAGTTTTTTTCGATTTGTGAAAGCGGCATCATTAGGAATGTAGAAAACGTTTTCTAACTTTATATAATATTTGTAGGTGGAAATGATGTTAAAAAAACATTTTAGATTCTTTGATTCATTCGGAACACAAGGATCAACCGCAACTGCTGATCCCGATGCAATTTCTCCAGAAACTGGGAAGCCATGGTCAAAGTCATATGTTTGGCGCTTCCTGATCGCGTTTGTTATTTATGGTATTTTGAACAACGCTGCCTTTACTTTAAACGGGGCCGTGTTGTTGCCTCAACATATTAAGGATGTTGGGATTGTTAATCCTACAGCCGCATACGGTATTATTACATCTGTTACGTCTCTGGTATCATTATTTGTAGGATACATTTGGGGAACTCTTTCTGATAAGACTCGTTCACGTTTCGGAAAGCGGACTCCTTGGATCTTCGTTGGTTCATTCGTTGCCGGAATTGGTTTGTATTCATTAGGAATTTTCGAATCAACTACTAGTTTGACCTTAGCTTACATCTTTAACACATTAGGCCAAAACGCTATTCAAACTCCAATGTATGCCTTCCTTGCCGACCGTGCACCTAAGAACGTTCGTGGTACATTATCAGCAGGTTTCGGTGCAACATCTATTGGTGCCCCAGTTGGTCAGTTCATTAGTTCATACTTCTTGGGTCAATCATTCCAGAACACTGGTTTCATCGTTGGTGGTGTTTTGATTGCCCTCTCAGGTTTAATTGTTCTGTTGATTACTCCAAGAGAAAAATCATCAAAAGACGCAGTTATTCCAAAGGAAGAATCAGTATTAGGTGTCTTTGCTACATTGCTGCCACCTAAGATGCACGGTGCCCATGATTTCTACAAGGCTTGTGCCGGCCGATTCTTAGTTATGACTAGTTACACTATGATCTTCCAATACTTGCTTTACATTCTTGAAAACCATATTGGATTATCAGTATTGGCTGCTGCTCGTGCCATGAACAAGTTGTCAATCTTTACTTTAGTTGTTTCATTACTTGGACTTGCATTCTCAGGTCCTATCTCAGACCGTTTGAAAGCACGTAAGATTCCTGTTGCTTTTGGTGGTATGTTCATGATCTTTGGTACTGTAAGTTTACTGTTGTTCAAGTCAGTTAACGGTGTTATCGGATACGTTGTTTTAGCTGGACTTGGTTATGGTATTTACTTGGCTGTTGATATGGCTTTGAACATCGATGTTATCCCTGCCGAAGCTAAGGAAAACAAGACAACCGGTAAATATGTTGGATTTGGTAATTTGACCAACACTGCTGGTCAAATGATCGCACCAGCTGCTACCTCAATGATTGTTACTGCAACTGGAAGCTATGGATTAGTATTCTGGGGATCAATCATTACAACCCTTGTTGGTACAGCATTTATTCTCTGGATCAAGCACGTTAAGTAAAGGAGTTTTAACTCATGGATACAAAACAAAGTACTCAAATTAATAATCTTAAAATTACATCACCATTTTGGAAGCGGTATCGTAAATTAATGGCTGATGACTCAATCCCATTCCAATGGGACATGATCAACGACAACAACGATGTTGAAGTTGAAAACGACCCATTCGCTGCTGGTGGTTCTGCTGACAAAAGTCACGCAATCGCCAACTTGAAGATTGCCGCTGGACGAATGAAGGGCGACTTCTTCGGAATGGAATTCCAAGACACTGATGTTTACAAGTGGTTGGAAAGTGCAGCTTATGTTTTGAACTATGCGCCAAGCGACAAGCTCAAAAAAGAAGCCGACTCTGTTGTTGATTTGATTGCTGATGCTCAAGAAGACGATGGTTATCTTTCAACTATGTTCCAAATTGAAATGCCAGAACGTAAGTTTAAGCGTCTTCAACAATCACACGAACTTTATTCAATGGGTCACTACATTGAAGCAGGTGTTGCTTACTACACAATTACCGGCAACCAAAAAGCTTTAAACATTGCTAAAAAGATGGCTGATTGCATCGATAGTCATTTTGGAACTGGCGAAGGTAAGATTCTCGGAATTCCAGGACATCCTGAAATTGAAAACGCTTTGGCTCGTTTATATGATGCAACTCATGAACAGAAGTACCTTGATTTAGCCAAGTACTTCATTACCCAACGTGGTAAGGATCCTGAGTTCTTTAACAAGCAAAACAAAGCTGACGGTGCTGACCGTAACTTCTTCCCTGGTCTTGACACCATCGGAAATGCTTACTACTTCGCTGACAAGCCTGTCACTGAACAAACTGAGCCTCATGGCCATGCTGTTCGAGTATTATACTTCTGTACTGGTTTGGCTCATGTTGCTCGATTGACTCATGACAAAGAATTGATGGATTCTGCCAACCGTCTTTGGAAAGACATCGTTAAGAAGCAAATGTACGTAACTGGTAACGTTGGTCAAACAACTACTGGTGAAGCATTTACTTACGACTACGATTTGCCCAACGATACTGATTACGGTGAGACTTGTGCCTCAGTTGCAATGGTATTCTTCGCTAAGCAAATGATGGAAACTCGTATGAGCGGCCAATACGGTGATATCATTGAAAAAGAATTATTCAATGGTGCATTAAGTGGAATTGCTTTGGATGGTAAACATTACTTCTATGTAAACCCATTGGAAGCAGATCCTAGAGCCAGCCACGGTAACCCAGGTAAGAACCATATCAACACCCGTCGTTCATCATGGTTTGCATGTGCATGTTGCCCATCAAACATCACCCGTTTACTTGCCTCAATTGACAAGTACATGTATGAAGTTAACGATGACGTTATCTTGTCACATCAATTCATTGCTAACGACACAACATTCAAGAACGGTGTTGAAGTTAACCAAGAGAGCAACTTCCCTTGGAGCGGTGATATTAAATTTACAATTACCAACCAAAACAAAGAAGATTTCAAGTTTGGAATCCGAATTCCAAGCTGGAGCCGTAACAAGTATGACGTTAAGGTTAACGGCGACTCAGTTGACCCTGAATTACAAGACGGCATCATTTACATTCTAGTTTCAGATTCTGAAATGACCATTACCTTAAGCCTCGACATGGATACTAAGCTTGTTCGTGCCAACACCAAGGTAAAAGATGATATGAACAAAGTTGCAATTCAACGTGGACCAGTTGTTTACTGTGCCGAAGAAGCTGACAACAAAGCTCCTCTTTGGGACTACCGTTTGGACGACAAGCCACAGATGGATTACAAGTATGAAAAATCATTGTTGGATGGTGTAGGTGTTATCGAAACTTCCGATGCCAAGATGGCTCAAGAAGATGGCGATGAGCTCTATTACACCGATGACATTTCATGGAAGCCAGCCAAGATGACGTTCATTCCATACTATGCTTGGGCCAACCGTTCCGAAGGTCAAATGCGTGTATGGCAGGATATTAATCGTTAATAACAGGTTTCTGACACAAATATTATCCGACTAGATCCAGCTTCATTGGATCAAAAATAAAGTCTCTTTTCGTAAGCTAACCCCATTGCTTACGGAAAGAGACTTTTTGATTACATAAATTGATTTCCAGACCCATCGTCTGGCGTATTTGGCTTTAAACTAATGTATTTTTTGCGGTATTCAGAAGGTGACATGCCATAGCCTTTCTTGAAAGCCATGGAGAAGTAATACACATTTTGATAACCCACTTTGGTAGCAATCGTACTGATCTGATCGGAAGTTAACAGCAAATACTTAGTCGCTTCCTCCAACCGGTACTTGGTCAGTAGGTTATTTGGCGTAATTCCAAATGTTTTCTTCATATATAATGAAACTGAATTTGGGTGAATATGAAATTCCTTACCAAGTTCTTCATAGGTAATCTTTTCATCAAAATGATCTTCGATATATCTTTGAATCTTATTGGCAACCATGACCATTGGAGACTCCTGCGGCGTTTGGACTTGAACCAGCTGGAGAAGATCCAGAAATAGTTGTTGGGCTTTCCAAAATTCAATTGAGTTTTGAGTCGTATCTGAATGGTTTTCGTTGGATTTTCGACTGTTGGCGAAGATCTTATTCATCATCGAGATAACCGTGTCTTCGTTTGGAATCGTCTGCTGCTTTCTTAAGAACAGGGTAATCGTCGAAGTGTAATAATGAATTGCCGGAACTGAGATGACTGGTCGAACTTGCTTTGGCTCTGCGGCTTGAACATAACTGCCGGTTGTCGTGAAGTGAATCCAATAATATTCCGTCGTTTCATCCATCGGCTTCCAGGAATAATGGTGGTGCTGCGGTTGTAGTATGAACATTTCGCCGGCACTGACCGTGTACTTTTTGTCATCTTCGGCGATATATAATTTTCCTCGTTTCATAAACATCATAACGAAAAATTGAAAATTCTTGCGATTGGGATGTCTTTCACCAGGTCTAAAGATAACATGACCACTCTGGATATATGTTGGTGTTGGCAGGCAAGATATCGATAAATACTCCTTAACCATGAAAAAACCTCCAATGTTGGTCGGCTTTAGATTCGAAGCAGATTAGATTTTATAAATAAACCTTTTGATATTATAAAAATAGCTCATAAACCATAAAAAGTCAAATTATCCATTTCTTATTGAAAAGTTGGCATATTTTATGAATGCCGATTTGATGGGATTGATGGCTTGCTCAGTAAATAATTAAAGCGCTTTTAATTTTATGTTGTATTTTATAAATGATTGATAGAATAATAGATTTTAATTAACGCATTTAGCATGTATTCTATTAATCGTAAGCGGTTACAGAATAGCACCTCTCAAAATTCACTTTTCACCAGAAAGGACGATTTAAAATGAAACCGGTATCATACTATGATATTCAATATTTACCAGGTTCGACCTTAAAAGAAAAATTTGATCGTAACATTAATTGGATGCTTTCACTCACGACAGACCAATTACTGTACAACTATCGTAAAAACGCAGGGATGGATACCAAGGGTGCAACACCTTTGACTATCTGGGAATCACCGGATTGGTTCTTTAGAGGCCATTTCACCGGTCATTATCTCTCAGGAGCTTCCAAGAGTTTCGTAGAACTTAACAATATGGATGATACGGAAACCGCCCGTGAATTGAAAAAGCGTGTTGATAAAATTGTCGATGGTCTGAAAGAATGCCAACAAAAGTTTGATACATTCGAAGAATTCCCCGGCTATTTAGCTGCAGAACCTTCAAAGCGATTTGATGATATTGAAAAGCTTCGATTCAACGGCAATCACTATGTTCCTTACTATGCTGTTCAAAAGTTGATGGATGGCTTGATGGACGCATATGAATTTACTGGCAACAAGATTGCTCTTGATTTAACAGAAAACATGACTCATTACTTTGAAAAACGGATGGCCCGCCTAACACCGGAACGAATCAATGCAATGATTGATACCCGCTGGTACCAAGGAAACGGCCAGTATGTCTTCCATCAAGAGTTTGGTGCAATGCATCGAACACTATTGAGACTTTACGAAATGACTGGCAAGAAAGAACAGGATGTCTTTGACCTTGCTGAAAAGTTTGATCGTAAATGGTTCCGTGACATGCTTATCAATAACGATGATGAATTAGGCTATTACTCATGCCACTCAAACACCGAATTGGTTTGTGCCGAAGGAATGCTTGAATATTATCACACCACTGGTGATGAGAAGTATAAAAAGGGCGTTGTCAACTACATGAATTGGATGCATACCGGCCATGAATTGCCTACCAAAGGAATTTCAGGACGTTCTGCATATCCAGCACCTGCTGACTACGGATCAGAATTATATGATTATCCTGAAATGTTCTTCAAGCATTTATCCAAGTTAAATGGTGAAAGCTGCTGTTCACATGATTTGAACTACTTGAGTTCAGAACTTTTTGCCGACACCAAAGATGTCACTTTAATGGATGACTACGAGATTCGTTTCATCAACGCCATCATGGCTCAGCAGAATAATGACAGCGCTATCGCAGAATATCTCTACAACCTGAGTGTTTCACCAAATGCGACTAAAGAGTTCGATCGTGGCGGCTTCTGGTGCTGTGTAGGTAGTGGAACAGAACGTCATTCAACATTAGTTGACGGAATTTACTACGAAGACGGTAACGACATTTATGTTGCTCAATACTTCGATTCAATCTTGAACTTGAAGGACAAGGGCATCACGATCACCCAGGATTCACATTACCCTGATCAACATTTTGCCCACATTACCGTTGAATCAGATAAAGACCAGGAATTCACTGTTTACGTTCGAGTTCCCAAGTGGAGTGCAGAAACCACTATTACCGTTGATGGTAAAAAGGTCAGTGCTCAACCAAAGAATGGCTTTGTTGCAATCAAACGCAGTTGGGGCAAGAAGTCAGAAATCAAAGTTAACCTTGATTTCCAACTTCACTACCAAACCCTTGCTGATCGTTTCAACCGAGTTGCCATCTATTACGGCCCAATCTTATTAGCTGCACAGACTAAAGACTTACCAACTTCCACAAAACCAGCTGCTGAATATTTGGCAGACTTGGTTAAAGTTGAAGATAAGAATCAATTCAGACTTTCCGGTACTGATATCATCTTCAAATCACTTCCGGAAATTCCAGCCGATACCCCTTACAACGTTTACGTAAAGGTTCCTGAAGAAGAAGTCGCAACAACGATTGATACTCAAAACGACAGTGACAATCCTGTAAATGAAGACCATTCATGGACATTGGCTGTTGATCCTGAAAAGAAGAACTACTTGAAGATTACCTATGACTATCTTGATGGTGATGTTTACAGCTTCCAGATCCAAGATGATGACAAGGTTCTGTTCACTCAAACAATTAAGAACGAAGAGTGGCCGGAAGATTCCTACTACATCTACCCATTGCCAGCTGATGCCACTAAGGGTAAGAACAAGATTAATATCAAGATTACCCCGCTTGACTATGAAGGATTAAACTTCGACATTGCCAACATCAACAAAATTGAAACAATGGTAGCAAACAAATAACAATTCCAGGAGGCCTTTACACATGAAGTCAGAATTTCTGACAGTTGAACAAAACAAGCGTGGAGCGATTACCAAGCTCCAGTTGAATTCTGATAAATCCAATATGAACTGGGTAATCGATCCTGATTATCTTAAGTCACTCGGATATGATGACTTGGATAAATTATTTGGCGAATTTAATATTACGGTCAATGGTCAAAAGCACCGTAGTATCGATCAGGTTCCTGAAGTGAGTGGGGATGATACCCACAGCAAGATTCAATTCAAAGTCGATGACCTGTCACTGGTTCAACAGTTTGAACTGATCGGCAACTCATTTAAATGGAATTTCACGATTCAAAATAATGGCAAAGACGACATTAACATTAGTAATCTGGGCGTTTGGATCAGCTTGGCATATGTCATGTTCAGAGACAAGAACGTTAAGCGTAACGCCAACCAGTCCGTTGCCGTCTTCCCACAGATTTCAAAGAACTACACCAAGCTCGCGGCGGTTCGTCGTGATAATACAGCACCTAACATGGGTGTTTACCAAACCAAAGGCGAAGTGCTATCAGTCGGAACTTTCAACGATTACACCAACCGATTCTTTGAAAATGTTTCCCCATCATTGGATGGAATGCTTTTCCACGAGATTGTTTTGGCCGGAGGTTATGATGATGACCGCAGGCCGCACAACGATTGGATTTATTCTCAAAAGCCGCTGGTTGTTAAACCCGGTGAAAGCAAAAACTGGGAATTCTATTTGAAGCCATTTACCGACCAAAAGGATTTCTATGATATTGCTACCAGATTATATAACCATCCGCGGTTCGCATTTGAACCAATGATTTCTCAAGGTTCTTATCAAGTATTCACCATCCATCTTGCAAAAGGTCAGGTGTTGAAACGGATCTCTGTTCGACACAAAGATGGTGACCAAATCGTTGATCAGGATATGACCGACCACATTGAAAACGGCCGCCTGGTATACGAGCCTCAAGGGCTTGGCGAACATCAAGTAATTCTTGAATTTGCCGATGGCACAGTTGATATGGGCGTCTTCAACGTCATGAGCTCAATCAACGAATTGCTTCGTAATCGTGCCAACTATGTTTCAGCTCATTCATATGCCGGTAAGGATGGCAAGGTGCCATATAGCTTCGGCCCTGTATCCAATCAGGGTCGAATCCGATCGGAAAAGCTGACCTTCATTCTTCAAGACTGCCTT
>ASRJ01000127.1_pt1 | contig 12552 bp, 9 predicted proteins | sample 714228 | NCBI WGS metagenome assembly ASRJ01 (sample SAMN02954266, study PRJNA200717) | food metagenome | biome: terrestrial; feature: Turkish kefir grains; material: grain; isolation source: kefir grains from a family living in the Northwest region of Turkey and... | place: Turkey
AGCATGTTTTATCGGTTGAAACCGGTCGAACAAACTGCTCAGTAAAGTAGAACCCCTTTCGGCCAGCACCCATCTCATCATGGTTCATTGTATTATCTAATAAATATAGTAAGTCCGTGCTTAGGCTTAACCGTTCAGCATAATGAAAAAGGGATGAGCCATTGTTATCATTACTATAAGCTTCTTCAATTTCAGAAGCCTCAGGACTATCACCCCGAACCTTACCATTTACTAATTTTCCAGTCGACAATCGAGCCTTTTTAACAATATTATCATTATTATCTGTAATATAGTACCAATGAGATCGTGGAGCGTTCATAGCATAATAAACATAATACATCTTATTACCATTACTAGTTCCATTCTTATTTAAAGCTAAGTAACCATTATTACCAGTTTTTAAGCTATTATTCTGCTTAGTTGTATCTTCCTGATAATTATTAGTCGTAAATTTGGTTTGATACTCTTGCTGATTGACCCAATCTCCCATTGAAGAAAATAAAATAACGCTGCCAATAGAAGCTAAAATAATAACACCAAATAATAAAAGATGTGATCCTACAAAAGCAATAAGGCTTTTAATAGAACTACCAACCAAACGTTTAACCATCTTGGAGATAGATGAAAGAGCTTTTTTACCAATTTGCTTACCTTTTTTTCTCGCCCATGTTCCAACATGATTAATGCCTTTAGTAAAGGAATGCTGTAAGTCATCTAAAGTATGGTTGGGATTATCCCTATTATTATTGTTGTTGTTCACCAATAATCCCTTCTTTCAAAGATAAAAATATATTTATAAACATATACATGTTACCATTTTTTGAAATTAAAAGATTTTTAAAAAATGGGTTTTAAAAAAGGAAAACAACTATTTTTTAGTTGCTTCCCTTAAATATTTCTAACCATTCTTTTGGCTATTATTAGTATTGGTATTCGAAACATCCTGATAAATTTTTTCAGCACCTTCCACTGGCATACCATCCAAGCTCTCTGCTTGTTCAGCAAGCCCGATTGGAGCAGCTGTTTTAGTAATTTCCGGAGCTGGTGTTCCAGCATCAACACCATTGACGTCAACCATGCCTTGTAAAACATTCATATCTGCTGAACCGGATGGTTGATTCTCACCATCTTTGAAAATCATAACTTGATCCATATTATTATCAGTTTGTACCATACCGGCTTGAACCAAATTAGCCTTATCACCATCAAAATTAAAGTTGTAACCATCACCTGAAGCTTCAACGTTTCTCAATCCATTATTTTGATACATTTTGATTTTACTTTGATCACCATTTGAGAAAGCACTAATGGCTCCCTGTAAGTTTTGACCATAATTTGAGCTACCAATATGACTGCCATTAAGAGCATCATTACTAATGTGAGCTTGATATTGGTTTCCAGGGGCATCATCTAATCGCTGAATTTGGTCAAAACCGGTTTGAGTAGAAAACTGTTTTTGAGCAACTGAATGTTGAGTAATTCCGGTTGTATCTGCAACTCCACTTCTTGTAACGGCATTTGGATTAAGTGAACCAACTTTTTGAAAGTATGGACTATGAGCAGCATGTGAATAAATAGAGCTTTGAGCTTTACCAGCTACTGGGAATTGAACCGGATTCTTAGCCAATTGTGAGGCATTAAGATTCTTAGTAGAAGTACGTCCCATAATGACATCACCGTTGCCCTGAGCAGGCTTAATACCACTAATATTCATCTTAGACTTGTTTCCTCTAATGACCATATTGCCTTGACTGTCAGAAGCAACACCATTAATACCTTGTTGCTGATATCCGGCCATTGCTCCAGAATTCTTAGTAGTAAAAGCATTATTTAATCGTGCTAGGTTTTGTTCATATTCAGATCCATGAAGTGGATTATCACTGGCAAAACTATTACTATCCCGATTAAAATCAGTATGAAAATCAGCACTATCACCATTGGCAAACCCATCAGCATTGTTGGAGCCGCCAATTGAATCTCCATCAATAGTTGAACTATCTGATAATCCGGTTCCTTCATTTGAACCTTCTACCATATCATTCATACCCATTGATGCCATATTATCTGGCGTATACTCAAATGATGCATCTGAACCATCATCATTTTCACCAATTTGTGATACAAAGCCAGATGATCCAGCTTCGGCTGCATCAACTGGTGCTGTTTCACTTGCTGGATCTTGTTGAACAGCATTTTCGTCACCAGCAACCACTTGCTTAGCAGTATCACCCATTTGAGAGTTTGGGGTACCGCTTTCTCCATTATACTGATCATTATTTTTACCAACACCGACTTTTTTACCCAAAGCATTGGCAGCAGCTTTAACACTAGGAGCAGCTTTTCGAGCATGATCCATTATGCCATGGATGCCTTTACCCATAATATTTCTGGCTCCGCTAAAGTTACCTGTCATAGTACCGGCTGCCAAACTACCACCTAATAAAGCAGCACCAGCTAACACTTTAGAGGCATTTAAACCAGCTCTGCCAACCACTCCAGCTGCTTTTTTGACTCCAGCTGTTACCGGTCGGCCCTTACTGTCTTCATTAACTTTATTAGCAACCTGACCTTCAGGAGAAAAGCCCGGCTCTCCCGGCTTAGGACTTACATCACTCATATCTTTACCATCATTAGGCTTTTGAGTTTTGCCAAGATTGGCCGTAGCTCTGGCCGAGCCACCTTTATCGCCATTACCACCTGTAGTTGTTCCTTCAGTAGTACCTTCAGTTTCTGCCTTAGCCCGTGCATTAGCCTTTTCAGTATCAGCCTTAGCATCAACCCGTTTAGAATGAGCCAGCCTAGCTGCTCCAAACATGGCTGCACCAGCACCTATCATTCCATGGCTAAACGGTCTGCTAAGATCGGAAACACTACCACCTTGACCAATGTTTAACATATCAAGCATTTTATTAGAAAGTTTCATGATAAAAACTCCTAATGCCAAAGTTAGTAAAATTCCACCACCATTCATATAAAAAGCCCCTTTCAAATCAAAATTAATTATATCTTTTTTATTTACATTTAAGTAAGGAAAGAATTAAACGCAAGATAGAATATAGTTAGGAAAATTGCCTGAAAGCTTTGAACAAAGATTATTCCAGTTAATGTTTTCCATAACCCAGTTGAAGATCTTTGAGTAGTCAAACCATTATTAAACATGCAATCATATCCATAAAAGATTGGCATTGCTACTGAGCCGAATATGTAGAAAAACATTCGACCATAATAGTAAATAGTATACCAAATTGCAAATACAAAGAAGATTGCCGATAGAATAACAACCCAAAAACCAGCTGCACTAAAACCATAATTATTAGCTAAAAAGTCATTAACATTTGTTGAACCAGCAATATCATACATTAGATTAGTAAATTTAACATTAACTAACGTTGCAAAGTCTAAGACTGGCCCTTCAACGGCAATTGCAAAAAGAGCAAACATAATAAAGTAAAGTTCCTCTTTCCACGCAACCCGAGCAGAAGTCCATCCAGTCAAAGATTGAGCTTTACGCTTAATTAAAAGGGCAAAACCAACCATGACCATAATCATACCAGCAGCTCTAGTAGCCCAGAAAATTGCTGAATAACCAGTATGAGCTGAAATTGGCATAATACCACGCCACCAATATCTTGAGCCACGATAATGTTGGTTGTAGATCAAATCTGGAATGCCAGCAACACCACATTTATTAGCTAAAGCACGGATAGCATTACCAAAGAAAGTATCCATCATTTGAGTAAACTTGTCATCACTGTTAGCTTGGCTAATATTATCATAAGTATATCCTGCTAAAGCCCATGATGAAATGGATTCCAATGCCAAGTCTTTCCAATTCAAATATTTAGCATCTGAATCCAAGCCCTGTTTATCAGAATTATACAAATTTACTTTATAATACTTATCATCTTTACCAATATAGCCTTTAAGCATCTGATAGGTCAACGTGGAATTAATTCCAGAAACACTACTACTGCCATCTGATTTAACATTAACGGTTGTACTTCCGGCAGTATAATTTTTAGTAGAGTTGGGGTGGTATGTTTTTGTAACCTTTACTCCACCCGGAAACTTTAAATTAGCAGTATCTTCAACTAATTTTGCAAACTGGCTGTATGACAGTGTTTCACCGGATTTGTATGCTCCTGTATCCACGTTTAAATTATAGTTTAAATCAAGTGCTTGATTAAAGTCGCCAACTAGTTGTTGACTAATTTTCATAGCCTTTTCTTGATCTGCTTGAGTAATATTAACACTCTGCACATCTCTTTGAGCTTGTTGCTTACCACCATAGTAGGTATATTGACTACCACAATTACCAGGGAAAGTCATCAGCAATCGAGTAGAAGCATCTGATTTTGCAGTTTGGACATCACCGGAAGCTGCATCCTTAGCCTTTTTAGCCTTACTTTTTCCATTTGAATTAGAATTGGCTAAAATGTATTGTCCTTTAGCAAATGCATTCCCGATGTCATCAATATTTTTGGGATCACCACCGGTTCCACTAAAACCTAAGTCAAGATTACCATTACCGGCTAAATCATGATCAGCAGCATATTTGTAATTATCCAAATCAGTGATTTTGCCTTCTTGGTGAGCATAAGGCTTTCGGTGTGCTTTGAAATCTTCAATAATTTCAGGGTTCAAAGTATGACTAGAACGGTTCATTAATACTTCCAAATAATATCCCTGATACCCTTTATCTCCAACAGTCGTTCCTAAAAACCCAGCTTTAGGAGCAGCTAATTGAAAAACATTGCAGGCTAAAAGGACAAGCAGCCCAAACATGGCAAAAATTTTACGATAGTATTTTTTGTGCCACAAAATTTAGTCACTTCTTTCTTTATTAACAGCATTTTTTATTTTGCCAAATTGATTGACAACATAATTACCATAACCTTAATATACCACATTTTAGAATGACCTTTTTATCAAAAAAGGAGCTGAATTAAACCCAGCTCCCCTATATTTATGCTTCAATTAGCTAACATTAACGGTATCATTCGTACCAATCAGTTTCAATTCATCACTAGACATTCTAACCTGAATTGCATAACTACTATTGTTAATTTTAATTAGCATGGTTCCTTTTCCTGAACCTTCCAAAAAGCTGATTTCGCCCTCTGTTAAGTTCATGTATTTAACTAGATTGTCATGTTCCATTGTCTTCTGACGCATAAAGAATTTATAATCTGAATTTTTAATTAAAGCGGCTCCATAACGGGTTTTGACGAATTCATCAAGATCTTGACTAGCTGTAAATAGGCCACCATAACGTTTACGAATTCTTCGAGACATAGTTTCGATAAAGTTTCCGCTAAAGTTATTCCCATCATTACCACCAATATCTTGAATAATTCCATCCTGTAAAGCCATCCAAGCTTCATCAACGAAAACCATTTTTGGCGTATTAGGATGTTTTTTTACGAAGTTTTCCCAAATCCAAGATAAAGCTAAGTTCATGCCGACATTTTGTAAGTTAGATCCTTCAAGGGGATGAACATTAAAACAAATTGCCGGAGCGTCTTGAAAGTTTTGCAAATCTGGGGAAGTTTGATTATCAAAGAAGTCATAGTTGCTGCCACGTAAGAAGGGGGTCATTTGTTCACGAACACTAACTAGGCTTTGAAATTCCTTACCGGAAGCAGTCATCATATCAATTGTTTTGGCTAAATCAGTTAAGGTTGGCATAGCCCGTTTTTGATCCCGTAAGTATAAAACGTCTTGTTCATCACTGGCATGATTATAATTTCGGTTACGAACGTACAAAGTTTCTGGATGACCATCCTTAAAACCAAACCGTTCATAAGTCTTTTGAACGGCAGCAATTAAAGCTGAAATTTCTTCAGGTGATAGATCTTTCATCATAGAAGTTAAAATTTGAATAACATCACTAACTTTACTTTTAACATCTAAAGTCCGCTGACGTTGACCATGAACAATTTCAACTTCTTCATTTAATTCAAAAACATTAATCATTTGATTGCTTCGAGGTCCCAATGTAATGTTAGCACCATGTAATTTACGAATAACATTTTCATGTTCACCTTCAGGATCAATAATTGCCGTTGCAACACCTTGAGCCGCCAATCTCATCATTAAAACATCAATAGTACTTGTTTTACCTGAACCAGAAGCCCCTACTAGAACAACATTGTGGTTAGTAGTACCTTCGGAATTGAAAAGATCCAGCGTAGCCGGTGTGCCACCGGTCGTTAAATTACTTCCCAGATAAACTCCATCCGGATCTCTTAACTCGGCATTGTAATAAGGAAAAAGTCCTTCCAAAGCAGCTGTGTTAAAATTCCGCAGTTTGTCATAAACATAAGCCTCACCAAAGGGTAAAACTGTTTTAAAGCCTTCGTCTTGACGAAAATCAGAACAGACAACTTTAAATTTTTTACCATGTAGAACTTGTTTAATTCTTGCCGACTGTTTATTCAATTCGTCAAGAGAATTAGCCGTTAAATTAAAACCCATTTGTCCTTGAAATGCGTTGGAAACGTTTTGCTCCAACTTAGCTTTCTCAGCCTTTAAAGAATCAATTTTGGCTTGCAGTCGGGAATCATTGGTTACTTTACCCTTTTCTCGCTGTTGAGCCAGGTTGGCTTCGTTTTCAGTAATTTCATTTGTTAATTTTTCCAAAGCATTTGATGTATCGGTAGGTTCAATTCGCATTGAAACATCTATATGATAAGGAGAATCATATAATTCCGATAATTGAGTTACATAAACACTTTTAGGCCAGCCCACTATGAAAAAATTTCTGACAAATTTGTCGCCAACCTTAATATAATTTTCATGGCCTCTTTCAAATGAGGACGGAGAGATTAACTCCATGATTTCTGGAGTTGCCCTTGACAATTTCTGAAAGCCTTCATGGCCGTTGTCTTCTTTAATCGCCCGAATATCAATTTCATTATGCCCAGCAACTTCTTTAGATTTTTCTTGTTTATTACGCTTACTGTTTTTTTTAAGCATCCATTAAGCCTTCTTTCAAATTAATTTACTTGTTGTTTTCTACTCTTTTAAGCTGTTCTTGTAATAAATCCAGTCCTTGTTCAATTTGAGAAGCATTATTAATAGTTGCTTCAGAAGGTTGCTGTTCAGATTTAACAACTTTTAATTCAATTAAATTTTTAGCTCCTTCAAGAGCTTCTTCAATGGTTCGATTATAATCATTTGGTTGAATTACATGCCGCCCGTCAACAAAAAGGCTTCTAAATTCTGAATTGATTTGACCATATTTATCATAATCCATAATGTTTTTAGAAAATTGACTGTCGTCAGGATTAAGCACCGTAGCAAACAGTTGAATTAATTCAGGGGTACTAAGAATTTTAGCACGTAGCCCCATTTTCTCTAAGCCATTTTGCAGCATAGTCGTTTCATTATACAGTTCGGTACTAGCAATACTTTTCCGTTCATCACTGCTGGTTCTGTCCATAATAGCTTCATCAGAAGCTCCGTCATAAATAACTACAATGTAATTTTCCTTAGTTTGGGCAACATGATTATGTTGATCCTTATTAACGCTTTGCAAGAAGTTGTAATAACTTCGATTATAACTTTCCATTTCTGGAAAACGACTAACTGTTTGATCAAACTGCTCTTTTTTATGATCCAAGTAAGTTTGAATATCAACAGACCGAGTTACCCTAAATTGTTGAATTGGTAAATTGATCGTATTCATAATACCACCATATTCCGCTTCAACGGCATCTTGTTCTGCATTATTTCTAAAAACATAATTTAAAGAATCTACTTTTAGGATCGCTCTGTATTTATGATTAGGAATTTCTACCATATTGTCATCAAACGAAACGATCGGCAAGAACTCCGTTGCATTTTTGGTATCCATACTTTGGCTTTTATCGCCTGCTACAACCGGAGTGGATTTTTGCATCCAGAAGACAACTCCAATTGACACACATACAAATACAACAAATAGAGCAATTAATACATATACCATCAATTCAAACCACCTTTCATGTTATTGGAATCATCGTTGATATATTCCTTTTTCTTAATAGAAACCAAGGACTTTAGCCCTTCTGATCCATTATCAAATTGTTGATGAGATAAAGAATTTTTATTGGCCATTGCTAAACGAACATTTAAAATTCGCTTAGATTTTTTGGAATTACGACGCTTTCTTTGCAGGTAAACCCACAAAGACATATCTGGATGAGATGGCAATCGGTAAAAGGCTAAGACTAAAGGGGGAACAGCAATTATCAAAAATAGAAAAATGCTTAAAATGACACTTTGAATCAAAGCAAAACTTCCGAAGCCAAAAACACCCCCAGCTAATAATCCGACACCACTTAAAGTTAGTTGTGATGTATCCATTTCGTTATTTCCTAAGCCCCAGATCTTTTCTTTGATTGACATATCAGCTGGCATTGGATGCTGTCGCATACTCGTTACCTTCTTTCTTGAATATTGATATTCAATAGCGAAATATTCACTAAAAAATATATAATAATATCTATCGAAAATTATATCACAACCATTTTTAAGCCGTTGACACAAAAATGGTTCTCTCATTTTTAGAAAAGAGAGAACCATTTTTATAATTTTTTCGCTTTAATATTAATAGATAAACTATTATAAGAATCCCAAAGCAAAACCGGTTAATGGGCCAATGAAACCAATCAAAGCAATAACAATGATTGAAGCAATAATACCTTTCTTGGCAACAATTTGAGCTTGAGGATTTTCACCAGCACCGTGTAGACGGAAAATGTTAAACATCAGCATTGCAACAGACAAAATAACTAAAATTGACCAAACAAAGACAATCAATTTATGAAATTTTTTTAAAACCCCAGTAGCAGAACCACCACTAGTAATTCCCGATCCTAATGTAGCGGAGCCAGAAGAATCTTTAACTGTAATATTTCCTAACTTACTAGCGTTACTATTGGCAGAAGCAAACGCACCTAAAGGTGTAGCAGCTAAAGCTCCTGCTAAGCCAAATACGGCCAAACCAATTTTTGACTGAACCATGTAATAAGCATCCTTGGTTTTATCCACTAAAGTCAAAGCCTCAACTTTTTTCTTGTTCAACAAAAAACACCTCTTTTACAATTTGTCGGGTAATCTTTCCTTACAAAAATAAGTGTATACCTTTGTAAGAGAAGCTGCAAATTGTAAAAAAGGTTTTATATTTAAACTTTGGAACCCTTCCTATGTCGGACCATAAGAAGGCAGAGGGGAAAATGATAAAATCAATTGCTCCGTAAGCCTTGAGTTACTCTGTCCCTAAGTAAATTAACAACTATATTTATCACTAACAAAAGTCGATGTCTTCTTCGGACAATATAGTTTTAGCTTTCTACTTAATTGTTCGTGAACTACTCGGCCATAAATGACCGTAGCTTCTGGGAACACTGCTGACTTACACAATGGTGACTAGCACTACGTGCAGAGGTTACAGCTATTTACCACGGCTCGTTCCGAGCCTGTTTAGTTGTAAAAAAATAGTTTTTTTTTCAGATACGTATATCTAATAGTTGATCTTTACTTATCAACTATTTTTATTATATCATTATAATATTTCTTGTCAACTCCTTTTATATAATCAATAATTTAGCTATATCAAAACCGGCAATTATTAATAAAGGAATATCAACTTTTAAATGATCTCGTTTACCATTCAAATGAGCAATAGAAACATAATCATAAGATAAAGGATACCAAATCATAATTCCCATTGGGGTAATCATGTCTAAAAACAAGTGCATTGTATAACCGGTGATAAAGCCAATCATTAATCCAATCATAGCTGTTTTAATCCAAAAATTAGTTACAAATAATCCGGTAATCAACCATAAAATTGCCAGGATAATAAACTCAAAAAACGGAGTATGCATGATACTGCGGTGTTTAGTTAAATGACAGGCAAACCAGCTAATAACTGGTAAGCGATTAGAAATATAAGTGTGGGGGCGGTCTAAATCAGGTAGGTCACCACTAATTAAACTACTAAAAATAATGACACTACCAAACAAATCAGCAGGCAGTGTCATTGATTCCAGAGATGAATTGGTTAGAGCAACTACTGTTAATCCGGCTACCGCCCCACCCAGTAAATGAGTTGGAGCATTCATATTATCCCTAGTTTCTATTTTTTATCATTTTTTAATTCATTTTCATAATACTTCTTTTGATTATTTTGGGCATTTTTGTACATTTGTTGCAATTGCTTATTATTAGTAAAGAAACTCAAGGACCTTTCCTCGGCTTTGCTACCAGTAAGGCCTTCGTTATAGTAGGTTCCAAACAACTGAGTTCGACCATTAGTAAATTCAACTACATAGCTGTACATTTTAGCCGAATCATTAAAGCTCTTGGTATTAACTTGAATTTGATAAACTGATGAAACATCTGAGCCAAATCGTTCATAAATTTTGGTAATCGGGTTAACTCCATCAGCCAAAGGTGGTACCTTTGAGCCTTGATCTCGCTTAGTATAGTGAACAGTACCGGCATAAGTATACGTATTGTTGTCAACCGGAGCAAGACTTCCAGGATCCAAAATGAACTTTTCCTTAACCTGATAAATTGTAAATTGGTTCATAGCTGCCAAGTCATTTGGCATAATCATGTTTTCATTAATATACTTACCTTTACCAGAGTTGGTATCAATTTTACTTAAATGAGCAGCTGCTAAAGCATCTTGATAGTATCCTGCAATTAAAAGATTACGATTATTATCAAAAGTATATTGCTTCTTCAAACTATTAATCGTACTAATCGTTTTATCAAAGCGACCGCCAAAAGCATTTGAAACCAGCTCGGTATTTAAGTCATTAAATTGACCAGCCGGAAATTCCGGCTTATTCTTGGTAATAATTGGTTTAATCCGGCCCTCAAACAAATAACGATAGCCATTGGAATTATAAGCAACATCACTGGTGCGAGGAGCAGCTGATTTAGTTTTAGCCTGTTTAGTCACCCTGGGAGCATTTTGACTTACATGAGAAACAATATTTTGTCGACTGCGACTAATCAAAATTCCCGAAGCAATAAAGCCAACTATAATACCAATGATTGCAATGGGTAAAGCAATGTTCCGCATCAATCGCATTTTACGATAAGTGTCATCAAACTTGTTATTCTTCATTTTATCCGTCCTTTTAATATTTTAATTTCAGTTTCAAGTATATGCCTTTTTTTACAGCTTGAAATCATTAATTTTTTTCTTTAATTACTAGGTATATTATAATGCTATAATATAATATAAACAATAGGAAAGAGGCTGAAAAATGCAAAGACATTTAATGCAGGCCAACCTAGTAAAGTATTTAAAGCGAAAACAACGCCATCGGATCTTAAGAAAAATCATTCTCTTAGGAATTGTACTCATAGCCGGAATTGGCAGCTGGGCTTGGTACCATTCAGCAATGAACGAAGCTCAAAATACTTTTAGGCAAGCCTATCAACCAATTCATCATCGACACCATCATTTAGGCTTTACCCAAGCTGATCCACGATTAAAGGCTAAGCAGCCAATTAGTGTTCTACTATTGGGAACGGATACCGGAGCTTTAGGAAGGCATTTTAAAGGCCGGACGGATGCTTTAATCGTCATGACAATTAATCCTAGTACTCATACAACTACTATGACTAACATTCCTAGAGATACTAAAGTTCAATTACCAAACGAGGGTGCTCAAAAGATAAATGCTGCTTATACATTTGGCGGAGCTGCTTTAAGTGAAAAAACTGTTCATCAGCTATTAAATGTTCCAATTGATTATTATGCGATTGTTAACATGAGAGGCTTGGAAAAGATGATTCAGGCTTCTGATGGAGTAACTGTTACCCCATCCTTAACTTTTAAATATGGAGCCGCTGATGTTAAGAAAGGACAAAGAATTGACCTTTCTCCACAAGCTGCCCTGGATTACGTTCGGATGAGACATCAAGATCCACGGGGTGATTATGGTCGCCAAGATCGTCAAAAGCAGGTTATTAAAGCTTTGATTATGAAAGATATTCAATGGCAGTCAGCTATTAGATATCATCAAATATTAAAATCATTAAATGGCAATCTACAAACTGATTTTAATTTTGCTGATCTAATGTGTTTACAACAAAATTATCGAAGTGCTACTCATCATATGAAGAATTTTGAGATGGTTGAACAGAATGCTCAAATTAATGGAATTGATTATCAAGTTGCAGACAAAGATTTAACCAATAAGATTGGTCAACAAATTAATGAGGCCTTAAAGGAAAGAACAGATTAAGGGAATGCTCAATTAGGGGCATCCCTTTTTTAGTGCTTTAATTCATCCCCCTCTACTCTTATTACCTTTATAGAAGAACCGGATTTTGTTACACATCTATTTAATTGATTATTATCTGTGATATACTATAGATGTTTATAAAATAAAGTTTATTTAATTCAAAGGAGATTATTAATTATGGAAATTAAAAATGATCAAGCTGCATTGGAATTAATGGTTAGAGGAACTCTAGTATCAATTACCAAGGATGTAATTAATAACATGGCAGAATTGGTTTCAAATGGTGATGATGATG
>ASRJ01000340.1_pt1 | contig 12120 bp, 9 predicted proteins | sample 714228 | NCBI WGS metagenome assembly ASRJ01 (sample SAMN02954266, study PRJNA200717) | food metagenome | biome: terrestrial; feature: Turkish kefir grains; material: grain; isolation source: kefir grains from a family living in the Northwest region of Turkey and... | place: Turkey
GTATAATTTATAATCTACATTAGAGTTAGGAGCATTAATTTTTACATATAGTAAGGAGAAATTAGATGTCAAAAAAATTAAATCATACTTTAAATGAATTAATGGTTTTAGGAGCCTTAATGAGTTCGTTTTCTGGATCTACTTTGGTATTAGCAGATTCAATTAATCAGCACATGGATTCTTTTAAAAAAATTAACTCAAAATATCAAAAGCTTTTATAAAAATAAAGGACAAAAAATTGCAATTAATCAACAGACTAAGATTAGTCAAAATAATCCTTGGATTACGATTAATTCAACTGAATCACAATTTTATATTGCCGGTTGATAATAAAACATTTGTCCAATACGAATCAGGACAAACAACGGTTGTTCCAGATATTATTACATTAAATCATAATAAAAAGCACTTATATTATAAAATTCAGCTTGAAAAAGGAACCAATCAATTACAATTAATTGGTCAGAAAAGCAATCCTATTAAAGGATTACTTTTTAATAATAAAAGCCAATTTAATAGTCAGGTTAATTTCGGAAGATATGAACCAAATAACCTATCCCCAACCGATCAACGATTAGTTAAAAAATTATCATCTCAACAACAGACTACTTTAATTAAGGGTAATTTGAATTTTAAATTTCCTAAACTGCCTCAATCAACCATAGCTTCTTTAACTCAGCCCCAAACTTCAACGGCTGAAAATAGTCAGAATACTTCTAAAACGAATTCAGTAAAAAATAATTCAACTAAAAAAACAGCTGATCATAAATCAAAAACAGTTAAAAAGTCGACAGCAGCAACCAAAAAGTCAACTATTAAAAAGCAGCCTACTGCTATTATCAAGAAAAAAATAGTTAAGAAAATAACTGCAAAAGTTCAGAAAAATAGTCGATCCAATTCACCAAAAAAGAATACTAGTCAATTATCTAAATCAACTAAAACAACTACTAAGAAAGCAACTAAAGCGGTTATTAAAAAGAACAAATCAGTTCAATCTAAGACTAAAGCCGTTAAAAGAAGCCGGCCGGCAAAAGCCTACTCAGTTAAGCGTTCTCTTTTACCAGACGTGGCTGTTAACCCATTCAAAGTTCAAACCAAGTCTGCTAGTCCGTTAATGGCAGCCTTAGCTCTACCGGATGCTACTGTAACACCTTCTTCTGGAACTTATGGTACTTCTGAATGGTCAATTGATAGTAGTGGCGTTTTAACAATTGGTGCCGGCACTTTTCCGGATAATGATGAAAATTCTCCGTGGCAAAGTAATTCAGACATTACTAAAATTGTTATTACTGGTCCAGTCATTTTAGGTAATGACGCCAGTTACTTATTTTATATGGATAAAAATGTTCAATCCATTGAAGGAATTAGCAATTTAGACACTAGTAATGTTGCTAATATGAATGCTATGTTTAACAGCGATTCGGGCTTAACTTCATTGGACTTGTCTAATTTTAAGACAAGTAAAGTTAAAGATATGAGTTATATGTTTGGGGGAGATTCTTCTTTAACCAAATTAAATGTTTCAAGCTTTGATACCAGTAATGTTACTGATATGAGTCATATGTTTGGGGGAGTCTCTTCTTTAACCAATTTAAATGTTTCAAGCTTTGATACCAGTAATGTTGCTGATATGAGTGCTATGTTTAACAGCGATTCTGCTCTTAAAAAGCTGGATTTAAGTAATTGGAATACGACTAAGGCTCCTAATGAATTTTACATGTTTGATGAGCTTCGTTCGTTAAGCGTTTTAAAGTTAGGGCCTAATATTCGTTTCTTTAAAAATAGTCCTTCTGGGTTAGCCTCACCGTTCGGTCAAACTAATTGGCAGGAAGTGGGAGCTGATTCCGGTGGTACTATTATTAATCCTCAAGGAACAGTTTATTCACCGTCTGATTTAAATAATCTCTTTACTTATACTGGGATTACTAAAGATGAAACGTTTGTACCGGAAAATGGCATTGCGGATACTACTAATGATCAGAATATTAGTATGCCAGACCGGTCCAATGAGACAAATACCCTTGATTTGAATACTGCTTTAAATGGAAAAGCCTTTGACTTTAGTAGTGGCAGTATTTACTTTGAAGCAGATAAAGATGATCCTAGTCTTTCACATCAGGCCAATAAGGTGGTCGGTCTTGACAGTAGTGATGTTAAAGTTTCCTATAACGGCCAATTTGTAGGTGATGATGCTGATGATTCAGCAACCTTAGCGGATGGAAGCAATCAAGAAATTGAATTTCATTTAACCGATTCTGGCAAGGCAAAATTGTTAGCCAACGATACTGTTAAATTTTATTTAGTTATGACTGATGGCAATCGTGCTTACAAAATCCCCGTTGTCTTATCAGAGCCGATTAGTACTTGGATGCCGGACACTAATCTTCAACGGGCAGCTTACAATGGCTTAATTAAACAAGGCAAATCCATTGATAGTATTTCAACCATGCAGAAAACAGATATTAACCAGTTAAATGATTTAACTAATACAGTTGATAGTGCTGGTGATAACAAAATAAAAGACTTAACTGGTCTGGAATATGCTAATATCCTAACCAGCATTCATTTGGATGGAAACGATTTAGGAGCCAATCAGACTAATAACGAAGCGATTATTGCCAAATTGACTACTCTGGGAAGTTTGAATGTTTCCAATAATTCATTAACTGGTTCTTTAGATCCTGATTGGAGTAATTTAAAAGATTTAGGACTATTGCAAGCGGATAACAACAGCTTGTCTGGGAAATTGCCAAGCAGTTACAGTAATTTGACCAATTTGATTGACTTATCAGCTTATAATAATCAATTGTCTGGAACCCTTACAAATGATTACTTTGCCAATATGAAAGGGCTTAGATCTGTCAACCTTTCTAATAATCAATTTACTGGTCAGGTACCGGAGTTTTCCTATAATGATAAACTACAATCATTAGCTTTGAACCATAATCAATTAACCGGTTCACTCCCGGATTTTAGTTCTTCTAAGCAGGATTTATCATCTATTCAAGTGTCAAACAATCAATTAACAGGTGTTTTACCAGACAGTTGGGGCAACTTATCTAATTTAACTGTTCTGGATGTTGGAGACAATCAAATTAGTGGTAATGTTCCCGACAGTTTCTACAACAAATTAACCAACTTAAAAAACTTTCAATATGGCAAAAACCATATCACCTCATCCCTTAAAGGCACAAACAGCAGTGGCAATTATCAAACAGTTAAAGTTGATCCAAGTCAATGGAAACGTGAAGGCGATAATTTAGTTTTGCCGTATTCGGCTTTTTATAACGGTCAAACCGGTTCAACCGATATTCGGTATCAAAACATGGGCTGGAAGAAAATGGATGCTTCTAGGGCCCCATATACTTTAGATAATGATAAACAGGAAGTCGTTTTAAACCTGAAAGATTATTTGAAGACTTGGAATGCCGGTAAAACCGTAGGAATAGAGTTTTTTATTTACGATCAGGATGGTTCAACCGCAGTTAACCCGACTAATATGAACTATTCTTCTCAAATTGATGCTCCGGTAGTCTTGCCTAACGATTTCGGTTCATTGAATGTTAATCTATCAGCTCATGATTCAGGAGCCAATTTAAAAGATGGCCAGTTTAAAATATATGATGCCAATGGCCATGAAGTTACGACCGATTACAACGGCCATGACATTTGGAAATCAACCACTAACAGTAGTAGTGATTATGGTGCCTTGCAGATTTATTTACCGGATGGATATTATACAGTAGTTGAAACTAAAGCCCCTGATGGTTACGAATTAAGTAAGAAATCTTATCAGGTAACTATTCGATCCGGCCAGAGTGTTGATGTGAACGTTATTAATGATAAGCAGACAGGCTTACCATTAGCTGGCAGTTCCATTATGCCGTGGATTATTAGTGGTCTGGTTGAAGCAGCTTTAATTGGTGCTGGTTGGTATTTATCGAAACGCAGACGAAAACCAGAAAAATAGTTATTTAAAAAGAGCAGTTAATAACTGTTCTTTTTTTTATGCAAAAAAAGTTTAATCAAAAGTATCGTTAAATGATATAATAGAAATATTAATAAAAAGAAAAGAGGAAGATCAATGAATAGGAAATAGCAGTTCAACAAACTGCCTGGTGACAGTTTACGAACTTTAGGTGTCATGAATATTTGGAACAGAAATAAATAAAAAGGGAAGATTTGAAAATGTCAGAAAACAATTCAGCTTTAGTTAAAATTCTTTATAATAAAGAAAAACCTCAAATGAAAATCAACAGCAATGTTTCGGCAATTAAAACCGAAGCCCTCTTATGTTCAGCTCTGGTTAATCAAGCCAAACAACTTAAGTGCAGTCAAAAAGACGTGGTTGATTTACTTAAAACTGAATTTAGAACTGAGTTAAATTAATTGAAAAAAAGTTTTTCAGGGCATCTATCAGATGCACTTTTTTTAAACAAAAGCATTTCTTGATTTTAATCATATAAATAGTTAAATACACAAAAAGGACTTATATAATAATGAAAAGGCTTTTTAAGATTATTATTTGGATATTATTCATCTTGGCAATTACCAGTGCTGGATATGGATATCATTTGGTTAGACAGCCGACTCGAAAATATTCTGTACAGATTTTAAAAAATGGTAATTCGGTTATTCGACAAACTCAAAAACGTTATATTCAAAAGGCACAATATCAAGATAATTACACAACTACCGTAGCCCCTAACTATGCAAGTGCTTTAAGAAGAAATACAGCCGTTTTAAATCAATATTCAATTGGAACAGTCAGTATTCCATCTGCCAATATTCAGCTGCCAGTTTTTGCTGGCACCAGTGATAGTGCTTTATTAAACGGAGTAGGCACCTATTCTCCCGATCAACGGATGGGAAAAGGAAACTACATTATGATGAGTCATAATATTGTCAGCAGTTATGCACTGCTGAATCCTTTGAATCAAGCTCCAATTGGCAGTAAGGTTTATTTAACTGATTTTATCAATATTTGGGAATATAAGATCAACTTCAATCAGCGGATTAATCAAAATCAAGTTCAATTTTTAGAGAATCCGGTCAACAATCAACCGGCTGAAGTAACTTTATTCAGATGTGATGGCCCAATTGGTACTAAATGGCGGTGGCTGGCTAAAGGCAATTTAGTTAAAAAGGTTTCCTTAACTAAAGCTCCAGTCAAACTGGTCAAACAATTGCATCTTAGTGTTAAGAACAATATCAACGAAGTTCGTTCTCAAACTGTTCAAAATGGCTATAACATTCAAACCAAGCATTCATTTGATAATCCAATTGATCAAACAGGTTTATTAAGCTACTACGTTACAACTTTGTACCCAGGATGGGTAATTGCCTTTTGGATCTTTGCCTTTTTAGCTTGTAATTTCATTAATTGGAAGCTGGTAAAGCTGAAAAAATCATAAAAATATGTTCTGTATTAATATGTTATAATTATAGGGTAAAAAATAAATTTAATGGATGGCGATATTTTGGATAATAAGGATTTTAAGAAAAATAAGCAGGAAGATCAAAACAAAAAGAAACTGCTTCCGTTATAAAGGCCAATCAACCAATGTCTTTAAAGGCTAAATTGGGAATTGCCGGGGCAGCCTTGGCAATTATTATGTTTGGCTGTGGTTATTCAGTTGGCAATAATGGTTCAGGTTCAGGTAATAACAGTCAACCAATTATTACTAGTCAGGCTGGTAATGTTACTAAGGATTCCTTGTTTAATCGAGTAAAAAAGGATAGTACTGTTCAATCGGCTGCTCAGTCTGAAGTTAATCATTTGGTATTAAACAAATCTTATGGTAATAAAGTTTCTCAAAGTGCCATTAATAAGACATTTGCCAAATATACCAAAGGAGATTCCGGAAAACAATGGTTACAGTCAACGGAACAATCAGGATATACAGTTGCTATGATCAAACAAGCGATTGGTGATCAATTAATGCTTCGCTACGGAGTTTTGAAAAACAATCCGGTAACTAATAAAGATTTAAAAGCTCAATGGAAGACTTATGAACCAGATGCAGTTGCTAGAGAAATTATCTTAACTAATAAAACACAAGCAGCTAAAATTTATAAGCAGGCCAATGCCAAAAACTTTGCTACTTTGGCTAAGAAATATTCAACAAATCAAGTTAATAAAAATAATGGGGGCTACTTCAAAGTAAATCCTAAGGACCCTAATCAAGATCAAGATGCTTCGATTATTGCCGCTTTGTTTAAAATGAAGCCCGGCAAAATTCAAATGATTAAAACTACCAGTGGTGTCTATGCTATTCTTTACTTAGTTCAAGAACCAAGTAAGGGATCGTTTACACAGCATAAGGCCTTAATGAAAAAACAGGCTGCTGATGTTAAAGCATCTAATGTCAATTATCGACAAAAATTGATGAAGGACTTGTATAAAAAGTATAATGTTACTGTGAAAGATAAGAGTTTCAAAAATGCAGTTTCTGTTGACAATCTTCAATAATTGTTACACTAAAAGAGCAAATTCGGTTGAGTCTGCTCTTTTTATTTTGGAAACTATTGAATTAAAAAGTTATATATTTTATAATGTATACTTGAATAGTATAATATATATTTTTTAAAATAATAGAAGAAGGTTAGTTTATATGCTGAAAAGTTTGGAAAATCACACGCATAATGATTTAAGCCGTAAGATAAAAAAAGAAGTTGTTAAAATTATTACATATAAACAGACTTTGAAAGATTTTAATCAGCAGCAGTTAAAGGAATATGTTAAAAAGCACCCTGACAACTTGCACCGGCTGGCAGCAGTTGGTCAAATGTCTCAGTTACTGTTAGGGCTGGATCCATTTCCAGTTCAATATGCGGCTGCTTTAGAGATCATTAATGAGAAGATTGTTGAAATGAAAACTGGAGAAGGTAAAACCTTAGTAGCTGTTTTAGCCGGAACCGTTTTAGGCTTAAATAAACGTCAAGTCCAAGTTGTCACCGTTAATGAGTACTTAGCTCATCGTGATTGTACGAATATGGGTCCAGTTTATAAGGCTTTCGGTTTGTCGGTTAGCGAAATTAATTCAAAAACGGAAGATAAGAGCAAAATTTATCTTTACCGGTCTGATATTATTTATATTACCAATTCAGAAGCCGGCTTCAACTATCTACGGGATAATCAGCAATATAACCCGTATTATCAATCTTCACGACAAGATTTTGCCATTGTTGATGAAGCCGATTCTGTTCTCTTGGATGACGCCCGAACGCCTTTAATCATTGCTAAAAATAATGACAAACTATCAGCTTTGTTCCGACCGGCCGATATCTTTGTTAAGCTCCTGGAACCCAAAGATGTTAAGGTTGATCGGGAACGTCATTCGGTTGCTTTGACTCAAAGCGGCACAATTAAGGCCGATCGTTTCTTTAAGGTAAAAAACATTTATGACGGTCAAAATAAAAATATTTACTTTTATTTGTCTAGAGCTTTATATGCTAGGTTTTTACTAAGACGTGGTTATGATTATTTAGTCCGGGGTAACAAAATTGTCTTACTGGATGCTTCTAATGGTCGGATTGCAGATGGCCGCAGATTATCTGATGGTCTTCATCAAGCCGTTGAGGCCAAAGAGGGAGTTAAAATTAATCCAGATAATATGACCAGTGCGTCAATTACTTACCAAGGATTATTTCAACTATATAAAGGATTTGCCGGAATGACCGGTACCGCTTATTCAGCTAGAAAAGAATTTAAAACAATCTATCATAAAAAAGTTGTTAGAATTCCAACCAACCGACCTAATCAAGTTAACTATTTGCCTGATCGGCTGTTTGTTAATCGACAGGCTAAACTTATGGCAATGTTAAAAACAGTTCGACAGACTCATCAACGTCATCAACCGATTTTAATTGGTACTAATGATGTTAACAAGGCTCATCAAATTAGTGACTTCTTAAATCAGAATAAGTTAAAAAATCAATTACTAACAGCTGAAGATGATAGCCTTGAAGCAGAAATTATTGCTAATGCTGGTCAATTAAATATGATTACTGTAGCTACTAATATGGCTGGCCGTGGTACGGATATTAAGTTAGGCAAAGAAGTTGATAAGCTAGGCGGCTTATTTATCATAGTAGATGGCCGAAGCATGTCACGTAGAATTGATGATCAATTTGCCGGTCGCACTGGTCGACAAGGAGAGCCTGGAATGGTTCAATTTTTTAACAGCTTTGATGATGAATTAATGGCGATCCATTTAAATCGAGACGCAAGACAGGCTCTTGAAAAAGAAACTCCGGCCGATCAAATGGAAATTACTAAACCGGCTTTAATCAAAAAGGTTAATACAGCTCAACGACTTTGGGAAGGCCAAAATTTTGATACTCGTAAAAACACCATTCATTATGACCAGCCTGTTTCTCGGCAGCGTGAAGCCTTTTATTCCAGCCGCCAGCATTTATTAACGGCTCAAAATGCAGAAATTCTTAAAAAGTTTGTGGGTAATGTAACTAGTGATCAAGATAAAAAACTTACTAATCTAAAGCAAAAAGTCTATTATATAAATGATAAGGATTGGTTGAAAATCCGCCAGATATTGCTTAATGATATGGATCAAATGTGGCAGGATCAACTATTAACCTTGGATGCTATTAGGGAAGAAAGCACTTATGTTCAATACCAACAACAGCAGCCAATTGTTATTTATACTAGACGTGCTAAAACTGCTTATCTCAACATGATTTTGAAAATACAGCATCAGTTTGAAGAAACTATTCAAACCTATTATCAAGATCAAAAAGCAGTAGTTATTAATGCTTAGGATTTATTAAAAAAGGGGATTTATATCATGGATGAGACAAAGTCATTTTCCATTTCGCCAAAATTAGTTGTGCTCATTTTTAATGCTCAGAGTCAATTAGCTTTAAGCAAGCGTTTTAATCGGTTTAATATTTGTTCAGCAGTTATTAATTATTTGGATAATAAGTATCATGATCAAGACCGGGCAGATGCAAAGATGGCCCAATTAGGAATTCAGAAAACAGGGGATTTACTAACCAAAATTGATTGTTATATGATGTTGGGGGGAGCTTTTGCCAGTCAAACTGATACAGCTACCGGAGTTTTACATTTAACTCGACATCCGGTAGTTCCTAGTAACGTTGAATTACCAATTACCGGTATTTCAGTAGATGGTTATCGTCATGAAAAGAAATGCCTTCAAAAAGAGCATTGTTTGATTGAAAACCAAAAACAGGCTCCAATCTTAGGAGACTTACCTTCTAAAAAAGAATTAGGCCAGCTTAAACAACAAACCGCAGTCAATACACAAATTAAAGTTAAAGTTGAAACTGCACACAGTCAAATTACTGAACGTTCTGTCCTTGAAACCTCGGCCGTTAAAGAGACCATGACCTATGAGCAGTTAGACTTATTTTAGCAGGTGATCTTTTGAATAAAAGCGAAGCAAAATTAATTGAAGGCTTATCCAAGCATTGTGAGGACTTTGGCTTATTAAGGCATTTATATTTATATCGTTGCTTAACTGTTCAGCAGGCAATGAAAACCGTTTATCATTTGGACTTGGAAAAAAATGCTAAAAATGTACGTTCTATTCTACAACGACTACGTAGGTTTGGTATTATTTCAACCGCAGATGATCTGCTTGATCAAAAAGTGATGTATATTACTAATAAGGGAATCACAGCCTTGAAATTAAAAGATGAACTGCCAAACGAAATTTATGATGATAAAACTAAATCTATTGTTTCCGGTCATTATACAGCCGCAGAACTAAAAGTTAAAAAGCGGTTTGTCGATCACCAAGTACATCTTAATCAGTTTATGTTAGCTTTTCAAACTATGAATCAGCAGTTGTTTAAACTTCCATGGAAATATTCTGATGAACGGTTTATTACTCAATACACTGGTATTCGGCCTGATGGGCTGTTACAAGTTTTAGATTATGACTTCTTTTTGGAAATGGATATGGCTACTGAAATTAGTAAACAGTTAGTTGAAAAATGGCAGCATTATGCAACCTTTTTAAGCAGCGGTGAATTTCTTAATAAACATCGAAGAATTGTCGTTCTGTTTATTTGTGGCAATATTAAAGATCCGTTTAAAATTGAAAGACGAAAGGAACTGGTACGATATACATTAACTCAGGCTTTCCCTTTCTTTCATAGTGATTTTGATGTTTTGATTGGTAGTCAGGCTCAATTATTGGAAAAAGTTAAGCAAAGGATCCAAGATACTATTAAAAAAGGCCAGCCTCAATTAGTGACTACTTTATTAAAAGTGGCTCAACAAAAGCAATTTACTTTAAGCTATGGGTTTAGTCATCAAAAATATTTAACTGATAATTATTATCCATATGAATTGGCTAAATATCATTCAGGACAGTCCTTATTTACCTTTAGAGCCAAGCAGCCAATTCACTTTATGATTGACGACTATCGACAGCGTGAAGCAGCCGTACTGGCTAGAGGAATGCTTTATTGGCATAATACAGAGCCTTATCTTCATCAGTTCGGGTACCGGCCGTTAGTGATCGTGGTGCTGGCTGATGATGGGGTAGATCAAGGCTACTTTGATTTTAAACTAGTAAATTTGATTGGAACTGATTGGCTGTTCTTTACTACTGAGAAACGGTTAAATGAATTGCCGTGGCAGGAAGCTCTGTTTCAGTACAGTTTTAATGGTCAGGTCAATCATTTTAGTGATCATAATTTACTAAAACTGGTTTATGAACCTAACTATGATCCACCTCACAGCCATGTTGTTCACTACAAAAAGATTGTGAAAAAATAATTTGAAACTTTTTAGCCCAAAGACTTGCTTATTTATCTCAAAGCGTTATAATATATTTGTAAGTTGAGGAGGCGGAAAACTTCTTAACCTATAATCCTTATATAAATAAACTTTATTTTTTCAAAATCGAAATCAAAAAATAAATAGTTGACGATCAAGATGGATCTCACTTTTAAGCAGTGGCTCGAAGCCGCTGCTTTTTCTATATTAAAATAAAATATTTTTTATAAAATCCTTGCATTATTATCTCAAGAGTATATAATAGTATTTGTAAGTTAAGGGGACGGAATCCTTTAACTTATGACTGTGGCAAATACCACGGTGAAAACTCCTATAATTAATAAACTTTATTTTTCAAAATCGAATTTGAAAAAACAAATAAGATGGCGATCAAGATGGACCCCACTTTCAGGCAACAACTTACATACGGTTGTTGCCTTTTTCTATGCACAAAAAAACGATGTTGTACCATTAGTACAGCATCCCTTAATTTAATATTGAATGATGCAGAGGAAAAAATCGAGTAACCCCTTGGATCCAATTTCAGCTTAACGGCTGATCGAACCCCCGATTGAACATGCACAATTCCAAGTTAAATTTCTAACTAAGAATCTATGCGTGTACTTATTGTATTTTGCGTAGGTTTTAGGAGTAATAGATTTAGTAGTTAATCATTAGTTCAGATTTTCATCTGGACTGCACCCCACTCACGCTATGAAAGTAATCGAATTACTTTACTGTAAGTGGGGGGCCTATAAAAATAGGCAACCCAGGGGACTAGCCCGAGTCATGATTAACTACCATCTATTATCACCTAAAACCCTTAGCTGGCAGAGGCCAACTAATTGCAAAAGACAAATAAGTAGCAGCACATAAATTCCTCATTATTAATCAAAATGATGATTAATAATCAATAGTCAGAATTAACAAGTGTTTCAACTATTTCATAGTCTTAATAATAAAACTAGTCCAAAGCATAAATACTTTATAAAAGTAAAAGTCGCATTTTGAATTAAATTTAATTATTGAAATAATTGAATTTTAGTTTTATAAAAGAAATTAAGATTGTTAATTTCTATTAACATTTAATACGAATTTTAGTTTTTTATTAGTTTTATTATTTTTTAAAATAGATAAAACGAATATTAGTTTTTTAATTTTGATTAGGTTTAATTTAAAAGATTGATTTTAAATAAAACGAATCATAGTTATAAGACTTTGATATAAAAATACACTTAAATTTTATTACACTCTTATTTTAACACATCTGTTTTAAAAAGCTAATTTTACTAATTAACATATACTGCTGTAAAACGATTCAAAAAAAAGGGTACTGCCAATTGACAGTA
>ASRJ01000111.1_pt1 | contig 10785 bp, 9 predicted proteins | sample 714228 | NCBI WGS metagenome assembly ASRJ01 (sample SAMN02954266, study PRJNA200717) | food metagenome | biome: terrestrial; feature: Turkish kefir grains; material: grain; isolation source: kefir grains from a family living in the Northwest region of Turkey and... | place: Turkey
GTCCCGGCCATTTAACTTTATCTGGTTTGTGGATTTGTTGGAAGTCCACGTTTTAAGCACAACTAAATGGAAACCCTGCTATTCATTTGATACCTGAGCGTCCTTTTGAATCTCTGGTGATAGATCATACATCTTGGCTGCTTCCGTCAGCATTGCGTGGTAGGCGTACGAACCGTCTCGATATGGTTCAATAACCACTTCATCAGCGATCTTTGAAAATGGCTTCTTGCCATCTTTCACCTGTGCTGAATCCAAGTCCGCAACAATTTTCTTTTCCACATCGGAATAGCTGCCTGGGATCTGTTCGGTCTTTAAACTGCCTTGAATAGAAATTTTACTCATATAAATTCCTCACAATCTATCGGTTTTTTGGTATATTCATACCGCAAAGATGAAAGCGGTATCTCTATATACATCATACCAATTTATTGTCTTCTATTTCACCAAAAATCGAAATTAATGTCAAATTTAATAATTAAATCGCAATATATTAAAAATCACCATCCCGACGAATAGCCGGAATGGTGATCTTTTAGTTATTTATGGTAAAAATAACTCGTTTGAACTTTGTTAGTATCAGCTGATTTATAGTACATCTTCAATGCGGTTTTACCATTATGCTTAACGTGCTTTAAGTAAACCGGCTGGTTCTCTGAAAGTAAGGTCAACTTCCAGTAACCATGCTTGTTGGCTTTGTTGGCAACATTAAACAGGAAACTACGGCTCTTGGTTGAATTGTACTTTTTAACATTCACATAATAAGTTCGGGCTTCTTTTTGCTCAGACTTCTTCGATGACCCCTGGCGGAATGAATATTTGGTCAGGCGGTATTTAACCGGCACGTTGCCAAATAGGTCATCGTGATATTTACCGTACCAAGTTCCCTGAATTGTCTTGGGAACGGCGTGGCTGGTTGTCTTTGCTTGTGCAGGCTGAGCCTCGGTTGCCACAAGAGCAACGCCAAGTGCTACGGCCAAGAATGATACAGTTTTGGTAAATTTCATACAACTATCCTTTCATTTGCAAAAAAGCAATTGGAAGTAGTTTAACAGAAATCACCCAGCCATGCAAAAATGACGCAATTACTTGTATGCTTTAGCCAATTTATCAAAGTTGATGGTTCCAAGACCGGTTGCTTGATTATAAATCGTGTTTGGCTGACCGGTATAGTACATATTGGAATTGTCAGTTGTACTGTTCATTGGGGTAAATGGCGAATCGCTGGTTTGTGCCAATTGATAAATCTGAGGATTCCAGAATCCCATTGGCTGACGACCCGACAAACTATTAATCACAGCAGTCGCACCCGCGATTTGAGGGCCAACGATACTGGTTCCGCCATTTTCCTGCCAACCATTTCCGTGCTTTGATTTCATGTAAACATTATAACCAGTGGTTGGATCGGCATTGGCCGCCACGTCAGGATAATTCCGGCCATAATCGGTTCCAGTGATCAAAGGCTGGCCAAAAATTGGTTGATTCAAATTAGACAGATAGGTTCGGGCAGCAAAAGTATTAACCCCTTTGACACCTTGTTGATAAGTAGAGTTGAATACAGATGGCTGAAACCACCGCCACCACCGGCACCCAGAATCATTAATAGGCCGGGGGTGCTGTTCAACATCTCGGGATTGTTTTGGAGCACGTCCCAATAATAATCGGAACCCCATGCCCGTTCTTTTGACGCAGAAATAGTGGCACCGGATCCAAGCTTATGCGTGAATGGTAAGGTTGTTCCACCAACCGAAGTGATAAATGGATTGGTGTTGATTGGATCGGCAACATCAGTCTTACGGTCAAGCAGTACCCGGTTACCGCTGATTCCTCTCATTGAATACATTGGCGCACCGGTATCACCGGAAGCAGCAAAGGTTGAAATGCCCTGCAATGCACCTTGAGCAAATAACAAATTAAACAAATTGACGTAATGAGGATCCATCACACCACGATTAATCAAAAGATTGTAATACTCATCCGAACCGGTTCCCCAACTGAGCGAAAGTGAGGAAACCTTTGCTTCCTGATAGGCAGTTGAAAATGCGTTGGTAATATTTTGCAGGTTCGGCAGTGGATTCTTTGATTCATACATCCGAACATCTGCCTGAGGAGCAACCGAACCGGCATACTCAACATCCATGGTTGCTTCATCATCAGCAGGACTGAGAAAGTCCTTATTGAAAATATCTCCCTGAACATTTTTAACGGTAAAGCGGCTGCTTGCCGTGCTGGCATTTTCATGTTTCCAGAAGTGCAGGACATCGCTGCGACGCACACCACCAAACGTAATCAAGCCAACTGTCTGGCCTTTACCTGTGGCACCTTGCTGATACAGCTTGTCCAGATTGTAGCGGTTAACAAACCGGCTGGTGCCACCGGCTTCGTAATAGCCGGAATCACCTTTGGTGTCAGCGGACAGGTTAGCTGCTGGATTTTTAACATCAAATTGCATATTGGAATCAGGATAGAAATACTTTTTATTATGATCGGTCATTCCAATAACTGTGTAGACCGTATCAGATAATCTGCCCGGAATTTTTGGGGCATGCTTCCCAAACTGCAATGGATTTGAATGGTAGGTGGCTTTGTTGATATTGACCTTGAAAGTCTTATCAATATCCTTAATCTTCCCTTTAACAGTCATGACCAAGCCACTCTTAAAGGCATTTGCAGTTAAATGGTGCTTCTTCAAATAAGTCTTCCAGTCATTTGTAACTGAAGTTGGCTGACCATACTTGTCACGAATCCCGTCCTGAGTTATGTAATGCTTAAATTGTGAATTTCCAGGGGTATTAACAGCCAGCGCGTCACTGTACATCTGGCCTTCATTACGTGGCTTTAAAATAATATCAAAAGTTGTGGTATTATTCGGCTTTAACTGGGTCGGTGTCAGCATCTTTGCCGACGTCATGTTTGAGTATGTTTCCGTGATCGGATCAACTTTTTGTGGCGTCTTTTTGGCAGAAGCTTTCTGCCCGTTTATTCCAATCGCAAATAACGCCCCAAGCGTTACTGCGGCAAATTTTCCCCAACTACTCATAATAACCGCTCCTCAATTGAATCAATTTTTGCTTTCCAATTCATATAATACCACTGCCACTGGATTTGAATGGGTTTGAAGCTGTTGCTCAAACAAATCAAATGCCCCCAAATAAAAATTCACCACCCAAAAATCATGAATGGTTTTTGGATGATGAATGCTAGTTACCTAAATTATCAAATTTTATTGAGCAGTTGAACCGCCATCAACAACAAACTCTGAACCGGTTGAGTAACTTGAATCATCCGAAGCCACGAACAAGACCATCTTCGAAACTTCTTCAGGGTTACCGATTCGTTTCAGTGGAATTGCGCTGATAAATTCATCAACCGCTGATCCGATGTTATCTTGGTGAACCATTGGTGTATCAATCGCACCTGGGTGAACTGAGTTAACTCGAATTCCGTAAGGAGCAAATTCCAAAGCAGCTGCTTTGGTCATCCCACGAACCGCATACTTGGAATCAGTATAACCAATGGAGTTAGGTGTTCCGACTAATCCGGCAATGGATGAGATGTTCACAATACTGCCGTGACCATTCTTTTTCATTTCTGCAGACGCATATTTCATGCCAAGAAAGACTGAAACTTGGTTAACCTTAACAATCTTCATATAGTCGTCAACTGTCAGGTCAGAGATTGGTTTAGCAAATGTAATTCCGGCATTGTTAACCAAAATATCCAGTTTTCCAAACTTCTTAACGGTTTGATCAATGACATTCTTCCAGTCGTCTTCACTTGTAACATCCTGCTTAACAAACATTGCGTTATCGCCAAGTTCTTTTGCCAACTCCGTTCCTTTGTCTTCTTTGACATCGGTAATAACGACTTTTGCGCCTTCTTTAATAAATAATTTGGCGTGGCTTGCACCCATTCCTTGAGAAGCCCCAGTAATAATTGCAACTTTATTATCTAATTTCCCCATAATGATGTCTCCTTTTTACTGTAAGCGTTTCCTATCAACACCTACAGTATAAACACATCCATAGGAGAGTGTTCATTATTAGTCTCGGAATTGAGGCACCTCATTTAATCACTTGGATTGGGCTAAATCCGATTTTGCCGACACGTCTTCTTCGGATTCATCGACCTTGATTCCGGCAATAACCCCGGCGATTCCAAGCAGCAGGGCACAGATTCCAAAGATAATCCAGCTGTAAGTAATTCCCCGGCTGCCAATATTGGCAATCGTCAAGAAGAAGGCACTCCCAACTGGCGCACCAATCAAAACGGCCATGTTCACAAATCCCATTGAGGCGCCCAATCGATCATCAGGAATGATTCTGATGACCAGAGCCGACACTCTGGGGTTTAATTTCCCCAAAACGTACCCGCTTGTAAAACTTAAAATGGTTATCAATAGAATGGATTTACCAGTCACAAAGTAACCTGCCAGGACAACCAACATAAAACAGACATAAGTAATCATGGTCGAAAACTTCGTATGAGCCAAAAAATCACGCGAAATGAGCGATCCAAGAACGGTCCCAACAGATGTCGCAATACTTACCAGGGCAACCGTGGTTCCGTAATTTCCAAACCAAAGATTGTGATTATGAAGTAAGGAAACGTTGATCATCCCATTCATGGCACTGAAGAACGTATTCATCGCAAACGCAAACGATAGAATCAGCACGAGGATTTTTTTCGAAAACATAATTTTGCGGTGTCCGCATGCTTTTTAAAAATCGGTTCCGGCTTATGCATGTCGGCATCCGGTTGATTGACGCTTAATTGCGGATCAATCTTCTGAAATATGGATTTACGCGTCCAAATAATCAGTGCCGCAACACTGAACGTCAACGCGTTAATTACGCCAAACAAGCCGTAATTATAATTCAGCCAAACAATGGCTACTGACCCGATGCCTTGAAAGGCCAACTGCAGCGTTGTGTCAGTTGCCATCTCAAAGCCCATTGCATCATTTAATTCGTTGTCCGGTACCAAGTGCCTAAAGTAAGGTAATTCCAGACCACTGGCAAACATCCCTAGACAGTCGCTTGATACATTAATGGCCAATAAGATTCCAAAGATCCAAAGAGATTCATGCATCCCAATCAGAAATGCCAACATCATGAACAATCCAAACTGAATAAGACGTGAGGATACCATCCATTCATATTTATGGTGCGTGTTATCGGCATAGTATCCCAGGAAGACATTAATAATCTGGGGAATATAGACAACAAACGACGCCAAACTAACCGCTAACGTTTTAAATGATAAACTGCCGGCATAGATGATAAAAACAATGTTGAACAGACTGTTTCCAATGCCATTAAAGAGAGCGGCATTAATCAGTGCCCGATACCCTTTACTTCTAAAATATGAATGCATGTGTCACGCCCTCTTTCCTGCTGTTGATAAGACTTTACAGCAGAAGTACAATGTGAGTAACGTAATTCCACTATATGATAATTTTTAGAAGGTGAACAAAGTGCAGGATTGGGGCAAGTTATTCCGGAAGCTCAGAAAAGACCGTCATTTAACCCTTCAAGAGGTTGCTGATAACTTCAACAGTGTATCCTTTATCAGTAAGTTTGAAAAAGGCGATTCACAAATTTCATTCAATCGTCTGATTCATTTACTGGGCAAAATCAACTTTTCGGTTGAAGAGTTTCTTTATATCAATGGTCGGCAGGCAAACAAAGCAATTGATTCTACTTTTATGTCTTACCGGCCGATTTATTTAACCGCCGGATTTATGAGTCCACTGGTCGCCTTCATGAATGATCTAAATATCTCAGATAGCGACTATCAACATGACAGAGACCGGATTAATCAGTATTTCACCAAAACAATTGCTCATTTGGATAGTCAGGGATCTTCAGATTGGCACCACTATTTGGCAATTCTTTACCGGGTTCAGCGACTGATTCTGCAAGCTGGGGCCCACCCAAATGAAAGCCCGAAAACAAAGGATCTCTTCAAAGAAATCCATACCGCCACGCGGCCAATTGTTTCCTATCTCTATAACATCGAAAATTGGAGTGCCTTTGAAATTCTCCTTTTCAGTGTCAGCCACTTTGCCATCCCAACTGAAACGGTTCATCAACTGGAACAAATTGCCATTAAACGAACGACCATCAGCAAGACATTTCCCATGATGCCCCAAATTCAATTCAGCCTGCTCTTTGGACTCTTTTCAACGTACATCAACTTTCGCCACATGGATTGGGCCAAGGAAACACTGGACCAAATCGAAGCCCTATTCAAACAGTCGGAAGATGCTGGCGTAGCGATCATGCTGCGCTTCTATCATGGCTGGTATGACTACATTCATTCAAAAGGCCAGTCTGGTATCGACAAGATGCAGGATTCTCTATCAATCGCTCATATTTTAAAGCTCACGAAGACTGCGGAAAGAATGGCCAATATGATCCCACTGATTAAGAAAAATCAGCAGGAACCTGCCAAAGCCATGATCTTCGTATTGTAAAAAAAGCGGCTCACCATTTCGGTGAGCCACTTTTCAAATGCGATTATTGATAAGCATCATATAATTTTTCGAAATTAACCGTTCCCAAACCAGTTGCCTGATTATAAACTTTGCCGGGTTGTCCGGTGTAGTACAAGTTTGAGTTGTTGGTATCACTGTCAAGAACTGTAAATGGATCTTTGTCAGGATCCTGAGCTAATTTATAAATCTGAGCGTTCCACAAGCCCATCCGGGTACCCTTACCACTATTAATAACAGCAGTGGCACCGTTAAATTGAGGGGCAACAGCGGACGTTCCACCAACATTTTGCCAGCCGGTTGCTTTCGTGTAAATCTGGTAACCGGTGTTTGGATCGGCGTTGGCAGAAACATCAGGATAATTCCGGCCATACTGAGTTCCACTCAACAGAGGCGGGTTAATTCGCGGCTGTAAGAGATTTGAGAGGTATTCGCGGGCGTTGAAGGTATTTACACCCGGTACGTCTTGTTGATACTGAGGCTTGTCATAGAGGGTGCTGATGCCACCACCGCCAGCATTATAGAGTGACATGAGGTCGGTTAAGCTGGTCTGGAAAGCTTTCCGGTTCTGACCATATGCTTTGTACATATAGTCGGCACCCCAAGCCCGTTCCTTATCAACTGAAACCTTAATGCCATTATCCAATTTCTTGCTAAATGGCAGCGTGGTTCCACCGGTTGCGGTTACCCAGGGATTATCAGCTGGAAAATCAGCATAAGTACTGTAATTTGGAATTGAGAATGATCCAAACTGACCGCGATTCCTGACTGTAAGCACCTGAGTCACCAGAATGCCACAAATGTTGAAAATTCCCTGCAGGGGCGCCTTGAGCCCATCAACAGGCTCATAGCTTGACCATAAAACAGGTGTCAGCAGCTTGTCTTATAGTAGTAATGAGTTAGATATTCATTCAGTCCCCAGCTTAGTGACAATGAGCTGGCTTTGTTTTCATCAAAGGCCGTTGCAAATGTATTCGCCATTCCAACGTCACTGAAGTTTGACTGGTAAACCCGAACGTCTGCTTGAGGGGCAATGGCACCTGATTGTTCAACATCAAGAGCGGTTTCCAATTGATTGCTGGCCGTGTTGGTTGTTTGAACAGCCGGTGCTTTAACCTTCTTAACGCTTAGTCGGTCAGGCTTGGTGTCAATTTCTTCACCCTTCCAGAAGGTTTCAGCGTCTTTCTTACTGAAGCCGGCAAAGGTCACAATTCCAACCGTTTGGCCCTGGCCTTCATAACCCTTGTCATAGAGCGACTGCAGATTGTACTGCTTTACAAATTTGCTTGGCGCTGACTTGGCCAATGGTTTGGATGTCTTGGTTTTATTCGTCGTAATCCCAGTTCCACCGGCACTAATGGTCGTGATTCCAAGAATCGTCATGACGTGATTGGCCAAATTATCCGGCATCACTGGCTTTTTACTTGAAAATTGAACCGGGTTTGAATGATACTTCGCGGTTTGCAGGTTAGTGGCGAATGCCTTGTTGATGTTCTTAACCTTGCCGTCAACCCGAATAATCAATCCGTTGCTGAACGCGTGGGACTTTAAATTGTATTTCTTGAAAAATGGCTTGAATTCACCAACAACGCTTGCCGGTTGGCCAAATTCCCCCCTGAATTTAGTTGGGGTATAAAAATTCTTAAAGTCACTGTTACCGGGTGTATTCACTGCATAAACCCGATTGGTCAACTGATCTTCATTCTGTGGCTTTAAAACAATATCCAATGAAATCGTCTTGTTTGGTGAAAGTTTCTTCTTCGCCAACAACTGCTTTAAAATCTTGTTAATGCCATACGGATCCTTACCAGCCGGCTTCTTCTGAGATGAAGCCTGGGCAGCTGGTGTCACTGCTAATAAAACCGCTAAACTGGCGATCCCAACAATCAACTTCTTAGCTTTTATCATGTTCTCAACCTCTTTCTAATCTTCCGATTTTCCGTGTAGTTGAGCAGCCCTCATCCCCAATGGTTACCAAAATCACACCATTTCAATCTATGTAAACAATAGCCATTCATAAGGTTCCCCTACCTTTCCGAACTAGTGTGAGAGTACACTTAATAACATTATATGTCAAGAATGTTACAAAGCCGGTTCACCGGCTTAACTGCACACAAAAAAGCCGTGAAAGTATTTTTGCTTTCACGGCTTTTGTTGAGCCTAAATCCTGTTTAACTGTATTGATCGATTATTTAGGATTTGCAGCAGTTAAGGTCATATCGCTCCAGAATTCATTGTTCTGTTCTGAAACATCATAACCCTTAACCCGCTTGTTAACTGGGCTCCATGAATAGCTGAACTGTTCAGGTGCAACGGCAGCTTGACTGTTCATGTATTCCTGCCACTTCTTGTATTGTTGAACACGGTACTTGGCGTTCCAAGCTTTATTGCTGTTCAAACTGTTAAGAAGTTCAGTGTTCTTCTTAGTTGCAAAGTGACCCATGTTGTATGGTGCATCAACACCATACAATTGAGTTGGAGTTGGTTCTGATGAAGTCTGCCAAGCACCCAGAAGCATCCATCTGTTTGCTTAGGCTTCTGCAAAGTTGCATAGAAACTGTTCATTTCCATTGGTTTGCCGCCGGTCATCTTAACATCCAGGCCAGCTTTGTGCCATTGCTGCAAGTAGTACTGATAAGTAGCTTCAGTAGATGATGAACTGCTCATGGCACCAAGATGGATAACCAACTTCTTGCCGTTTGGATCAGTCCGCCACTTACCGTGCTTCTTATATCCGGCTTATCAGTAATGACTTGGCTTTCTTCATATTGTATGGGAAGCCGGCAGCCTTTGAATCGTAAACGTCTTAAAGCTGTGGAATCAAGTATTTGCACGTCCAGTCTCGAATCCATTACCAAACTTCTTGGCAACGGCATCAATATCTACCGCATACATCATGGCACGACGCAAGTTCTTGTTGGCCATCTTAGAGTTCTTGTCCATGACGTTCAGACCGGTCTTAGGGTCCATGTGTCCAACATTAAAGCCAAAGTATGAATAACTCAAAGCTGGTGTTCCGGCAAGTCCATAATCCTTTAACTTCTTAATCTTAGGATATTGCGCCGAACCGATTCCACCGAGAACAAAGTCATATTTCTTTGAATTCAAAGCGGCCACAATGTTGTTCATTGAAACAACTTGAATGGTAATGTGCTTAATTTGAGCTTTCTTGCCCCAGTAGTACTTGTTAGGTGACCAAGTTGTAGATTCACCTTGGACTTCTTTATCAAGCTTGTAAGGACCGGTAAAGATTGGGTTCTTACGAACTTGCTTAGATGAAGCAAGCTTTGAAATTGGTGTGCCTTTGTAGTACTCATAAGGTTCAACACCACCCCAAATGAATGAATTTCTTGAATACTTCATTGAAGGGGCCACCTTGGTTAAATGAATCACAACGCTTCGGCCTTTTTGACCATCTGGATATGTAATTCCTGAAATTGTCTTAGCTTTGCCGGCATGGTATGCTGCCATTCCTTTGATTGCGGCAAAGTCAGATGAATATTGTTGTGAAGTTGTGTCTTTATTACCAATGATTTCGTATGGATACTCGATATCTTTGGCGGTAACTTTATCACCGTTTGACCAACGGGCATTCTTACGTAAAGTAATCGTGACGGTCTTGTCTTTTCGGTTGATTCGTTGATTAGCCAACCCACCATCGACAATCTTCCAATCCTTGGTAACATTGAACAACTCATCAGCTCCACCTGGTGCACCTGGTGAAAAGACGTCTGAATCTTCAGCGTTTGAAGCTAATGTACCTGAAGCAATACCGGTAAATGGTGCGTCATTAACTTCGGCAATCTTCAAGGTACTGTTATTGCCTTCAGTTGTTGCTTTACCTGGGCCACTGTATTTGGCTGACATGGTAATATGTTTGACAGCTCCTGATTTATCACTGCTCTTATTAGAACATGCGGCCAATGCCATTACGGACATTGTCGCAATTCCAATTGTGAGCCATTTCTTTGTGCTCATAAACATCCCTCCAAATTATTTGATCATTAACTAATGAAAACTCACCTCAACATTCAAAAAAATGCATCATCTCCTTTAATGTCAAAATTGACGATCCTTAAATTCTTTTCATTACCACGACGTTGAGCAGCATTTGTTGCCCGTCGCATAACTTGACCGACATAACTAATTGAAAGACATAAAATAATAATTTCCAGAGCTGCTGGCAGCCACGTCCACCAGTAACCGGTGATGTTTTCCGGATCATTGGCATTGGCAATAAAGTACCAAGTGATGGGTCCCATCGGCAGGCCAAAGCCCAAGAATGAAAGCCC
>ASRJ01000347.1_pt1 | contig 9890 bp, 8 predicted proteins | sample 714228 | NCBI WGS metagenome assembly ASRJ01 (sample SAMN02954266, study PRJNA200717) | food metagenome | biome: terrestrial; feature: Turkish kefir grains; material: grain; isolation source: kefir grains from a family living in the Northwest region of Turkey and... | place: Turkey
CAAGAGTAATTTATCAAAGTCGTGTAGCCAAATTGGAAAATTTGGAGATCATTAGGTTCGGTAGTCTTCTCGATTCTTTAGTATTTCAATGCAAGGTTTAGTTAGGTGTCTTGGTTGATGTTCTTACTACTACCACTATTTGCCGGCTTAAACAGCTGGACTAAGGTGACTACTATCTTCCTGATCGGTCGTGTGGCTGATGCCATTGTTTCACTGGTCATGGGTAATATTTCGGATAACATTTACAAGTACAAGCTTGGCCGGATGTTTGGTCGTCGACACATCTTCATTTTGATTGCGGCTCCATCAGTATTAGTTGCGATCACAATGTGGGTTGCCGGGATGAGCTTCTGGTACTACTTGGTTACTTACCTTATCGTTACTGTCTTGATGTCAACACTTCAAATTCCTTGGGAAACTCTTCCAAACGAAATGACTAAAGACTTTAACGAACGTACCAAGATGTCAACTACTCAAATGGTTCTTGCCGGATTAGGTGGAATGTTAACCCAATTCGTTCCAGCACAATTATTCAAGTTCTTCCCTAAGACTTCACCAGAACCATATATTTTAATGCAGGTTATCTTCTCTGTTGCCACATTCTTCTTAGTATTAGTTACTTACCATACAACTTGGGAACATTTTGTTACCAAAGCAGAAGCTAAGAAGCTTGAAGCAGAAGCCCTTGCAGATAACAATGGTCAAAAACCAAACTTGAAGTCAGAGTTAAAGAATTACTTCTCAACCTTCAAGATCAAGACATTCCGTCTTCACATGGGTATTTACTTAAGTTCATACTTCGCAACAATTCTTTTCTCAACTGTGTTTGTTTACTACATTGTTTATGTATTAAAGATGTCAACTAGTACTTCAGGATTCTTACAATCATTGAGTATTGTATCTATCCCAGTTACCATTATCGCTGGGTTCGCGGTTACCAAGTTCACTTACCGTTCACTTTACCTGTTCGGCTACTCATTGATCTTGATTAGTGCCGCCAACTGGGCATTCGTTGCCTTAACTCGTCCAGCCCACATGATGGTTTGGTTAATTGTTGGTATGTCATTCTATGAAGTTGGTCTGTACATCTTGTACTTCGCTCCATGGAACGTCTTCCCATTCATTCCTGATTTGGATACTTTGGTTACGGGTAAAAACCGTGCCGGATTATTCGCCTCAGTTATGACCTTTATCAACCAAATCAGTCAAGGTTTGGCATCAGTTGTTGCCGGATACTTACTTGACTTTGCACACTTCCGTCAATCAGCTAGTGGTGCCGTATCACAGCCTGCCAGTGCTACCAACATGATTATCTTCATTGTTTCCGGTGGTGTTGGATTCATGATCTTATTGGCTATGTTCTTCGCCGCACGTTTCCACTTAAGCAAGAAGACATTTAAAGTTCTTGCCCAAGAATTGGGTCGTCTCCAAAAGGGTGGCAGCATGAAAGATGTTGACCCACACACTAAGGCCGTTTGTGAAGACTTAACTGGTGTGAAATATGATTCAATTGATTTCTGGAAGAAGAATGATCAAGCAAAACCAAGTGTTAAAAACTAATTTTGAATGATTAAGCTTCTATTAGAGGGGAGATATTAGTATGGCTGATAATAATGACTCAAGCTGGAAAGAGGCACTTAAATCAAAAGATGCCTTTGCCGACTTTATCACTGATTACTTTAAAAAGAACAAAGAATTAACGGATTCATATGATATTCCATCATATTACGAGCATTATACTGTTCATCTGGACAGTCATGATGGCATTGTCATCACACTTGTTACCGGAGTCAATCAAGTAGGCGAGAGTGCTGCTTCTGCGCTTCCATTTAAGCAAAAGGAAACGATGAGCATTGAAGACTTCCGAAACTTGATTCTCCACAAAAAGTTTGCCGATCAGAATATGTCACTTGCTGATGTATTCCAGACGGTGGCAGGAGTTCCAGATTCAGACAGCAAATAAATTATCGTGTTATGAAAACTGATTCATAGCTCGGCGAGGCGGCTATAACGAGGCAAATACCTTGCATAGCCGCCTTGTTGTTTTTGAAACATTTGTTAAATATGAAAGAAGTTGAAATGATGGCAGATACAAATAGTGATTGGAAAAAAGCTTTGAAATCAAAAGAGACATTTCATGATTTCATTATTAATTATTTTAAGGAACATCAAGAATTGACTGGATCTTATGATATCCCATCATATTATGAACATTATGTTGTTAAGTTGGATAAACATGAGAAGCTCATCATTACTTTAACGACCGGAATGAATCAATCAGGTGACAACGTATCGATCCCACTTCCAATGAAGGAAAAGGAAAAGATGACGATTGAAGATTTCCGAACACTGATTTTGAACAAGAAGTTTGCCGATCAGAATATGTCATTGGCAGATGTCTTTCAAACAGTTGCCGGAGTTCAAAGCACCAACGATGATAATTCTAAATAACCAGCTGCCAGGAAAGGAAGAAAACATTGTCTAATAAAGAATTTACAATTTCACAGGGGACAAAAGTTGATGCCCAAGATTTTCGTAACACGGTTTTGAAGTATGCCTGCGAGATTCTGCAACGCGATATTAACCGAGTTACCACTGAAAAAGATGCCGACAATACAATTTATTTAACTGTTGATCCTCAAGCACCTGTCGACGGTGATGATTATCAAATCACACTTTCGTCTCCTGATAAAGTAACTGTTTCCTCAAGGACTTCGCTTGGTGTCATGTATGGTGCATTGGCGATTTCTCGAGATGTCCTTAAAATTGATGACTTTTGGTACTGGATGGACACTGTTCCAACCGTTCAAAAGACGATTCAGATGACCAACTTTGACATGCATATTCCGAATTATCAAACCGAATATCGTGGCTGGTTTGTCAATGATGAGTTGCTTATTCGTGGTTGGAAAGATCATGATTCTCAACGTTTTATTTGGCAGCGAGTCTTTGAAACCGCCTTGCGTGTGGGATGCAATGTGATTGTTCCCGGTACCGATGTTCAATCACAGATTAACCGTAATCCAGCTAAAGAGTTTGGCTTAATGATTGCCCAACATCATGCGGAACCACTTGGTGCCAAGATGTTTGCCCGTGAATATCCTGAACTTGAAGCATCATTCTTAAAGTATCCTGATTTATTCAGAAAACTTTGGCGTGACGCAATCAACGAACAAAAAGGAACTCCAACCATTTACAGCTTGGGATTCCGTGGCCAAGGAGACAAGCCGTTCTGGGAAGATGATACCAGCAGAACATGGGATGACAAGGCAATTGCCGATGTCGTCAACGGTGTCATCAAAGAACAGTATGACATGATTAAAGAATTGGATCCGGGTGCTCCTATGGCCCTCAACGTCTATGGCGAATTGGCCGGCCTTTACAAAAAAGGCTTGGTTGATGTTCCGGACGATTTGATTGAAATCTGGGCCGACAGTGGATATGGCAAGATGGTTTCAAGAAGACAAGGTTTGGATAATCCACGTTCACCATTATTGGATATTCCAAATCCACATCATCGTAAGCGTGGCCTTTACTATCACGTTGCCTTCCATGATTTGCAAGCTTCAAACTTCTTAGGTTTACTTTCAAACAGCCCAGAATTTGTCTCATCAGAATTAATGAAGGCTCGAAGTAAAGGGCTTGATACGCTTGAATTGGTTAATACCGGAAACATCAAAGCCACACGTTCTTTATTGCGTGAAGTTGCCAAAACTTGGGTCAAGGGATACACTGCTCGTAGTAACGATGAGATCCTTGATGACTACGTTAATAATTACTATTCCGAACATCAAAAAGAGATTGTTTCATTGTACGAAGATTATTGGAAATCCGTTGTTCAATACGGTACCCATTCAGATGAAACTGCCGGTGATGAACTTTCACCATTCTTGATTAGAAGAATTATCAAGACCTGGTTGGGCGGCAAGGACAAGCTCCCTGATGCAGGTTGGATTGTTGGCGATGATTCATTGGCTGACGGTGTTAAAAAGATTGATGGGATGATCACACCAAAGCTTCCTGGTTGGGAAGAATTAGTGCTCAATCTTAAGAAATTGATGCTGAATCTCAATCAACAAGATGCCAAGACACTCTATGGTGATTTGTATCTGAGCACCCTTTATCAGGCTGATGGCCTCAAAGCCTTACACCTGGTTATTCAAGCTTATGAATTATCAATGGCTGCCAAGAAGGATGACGACTATTTGAAGCCATTCCTGCTTGCTGATGAAGCCTATCACACAATGGATGAAATTAACTTTGCTCAAAGTCATCACAAGTCAACGAAGTGGTACGACTTCTACAAGAATGATGGTTATGATGACATGCCTCTTACGGCAATCAAGCTTCGATTCTTACGTCATTACTTAAGAACCCTTGGTGACACTGCCGATGAGGATGACTGGGAGCGTCGCTTTATTAAAGCACCCGGTGAGGCTCGTGTCATGACACTGTGGACAACCGCACGAGAATTATCGGATGATGATCTTGCAAAGAAATTACGTGAACGTTTAATTGACAAGCTTTAACGTGTTGAATCACGATAAACTGTCAAAATGAGAGAGGAGAAGAAAATGGAAACTGAACGGAAACCACTAACAATCATTTCAGCTGGTCAATCGAATATTGATGGTCGAGTTCCAATTGCGGAACTGCCAAAGCCAATTTCATTACCATTAGCTAACTGCCATTACTGCAGTAATTACACACCAAATCATGAGGATGGAGTCTTTCAAGATTCCATTAAAGTCAGTGACTTGTCTGATAATCGCTGGGGATTTGACTTAGTAACCTACTATTACCTGACTCATTTAGCAAAATATGATTTGTATGTGATGAAGTGTTCTGAGGGTGGAACTTCAGTTGCTCCTACCGGTGAAGGCGGCCACCAAGGCCACAACCACTGGACCACTGAAATCGACAAATTGGATAGTCCAAGCAACTCACTACTGCTTCAATTCAAGCAAATTATTGAAGCCTGCGAGAAAAACGCTAAGCACAATCTCGATGTTCAAGCCATGGTTTGGCATCAAGGTGAAGGCGACCGAGCTTCCTTCTCACAAGAAGCAGCTGATAACTACTACCAGAACCTTAAGGCAGTATTTGAAACATGCAGAGGCTACGTCAATAAGCCTGATTTGCCAATTTTCTGTGGAACAGTAAGTCACAATTCCGAGCAATACGATCCAAAAGTTGAAGCCGGATTGCTCAAGATTGCCAAGGAAGATCCAAATGTCCATGTTATCGATATGCAAAAAGGCACATTGCTTGACCAATTCCATTTTGATCCTAAGTCCAGCATGTACTTTGGAAAAGCCATTTATGATGCAATGATCGATAAGCATGTGATTGAAGGACCACGTGTTGATATTGGTGAGTATCGAGTATATTAATTGACAATTAAAAATGTTTGACTTATGTATTAAAAGGATGCCAACTGCGGCATCCTTTTTTGGTTCATTTTTGGATGTATGCAATGAAATGAATTTTTTGAGCAGATCAGAAGGCCCTGATCAAGTGATTGTAAAGAAGAAGGGGATGTTCATTATTTGTGAAAAAAGTGCAATATCCAGTCAAAATTCTTGAAAACGATTGCAAATGCAAACCTGTGGTGGTAGTATATTGACAGTGATATATCAGATTGTTCAACTTTTTACCCTTACTTTCCCTCTATTGTGAATATATGTATTTGTCTGAACGCTGTTGAATAGGCGTTTGTTGATTGATTAAGCATATTTTCCGCAATTATTATTACTTATAAATATTCCTTTAGAGGTGAATAAAGGGCTAATTATTCATGAACTGATATATATTACGTAGCTTGATATTCCCAAAAGTATCACTTGGGGTTTTCAAGTTATGAATAAGGAGAGATTACCATGGAGAAGAAAGTTAAGAAGCAGGAATACCCCCGCTTTTTATTGATTGTAGTTGTAATTGCTGCCCTTGGAGGATTGCTGTTTGGATATGATCAAGGTGTAATGGCTGGGGCGATTAATTTCATCGGCCATACGTTTAAAATGTCGAGTGGCCTTTTAGGTTTTATTTCGGGTTGTATTCCATTAGGAGCCATGGTTGGATGCTTGGTTGCCGGATGGCTTGCGGATCGTATCGGACGAAAAATCATGATGTTTGTATCGGCAATTTTGTTTGCGCTTTCAAGCCTTGGATGTGCGGTTGCACCTTCCGTAGGGATCCTGATTACAGCACGGCTTCTCGGCGGACTGGGAATCGGAATGGTTTCAACTTTGGTACCACTTTATATAGCTGAAATTTCACCTAAACAGGTCCGTGGAAAAATGGTTGGTGGATATCAGTTGGCCGTTGCTATTGGAATCTTTGTTGTTTATATCATCAATGCGTTGATTGCCAATACGCATACGCTTGAATGGAATCAAGACGTTGGCTGGAGAATGATGTTCTTGGCTGGAATTATTCCGGGACTCCTTTTCTTCGTACTCCTATTCGTTATTCCTGAAAGTCCCCGTTATTTGATCAGTCATGGACAGGCAGACAAAGGCAGCAAAATTCTTAAAAAAGTCACTTTTAGTGATGCTGACGCAATTGATGATGAAATCGGCACCATTCAAAAAACTGTTAAAGAGGAAAATAACGGTAAAGGCTTCATAGGTGAGCTTTTAAAAAAGGGTACTCGAATGGCATTATTCATCGCCATTATGTGTTCCGTATTCCAACAATTAACCGGTGTTAATGCCGTTGGATACTACGCACCGTTTATCTTTAAGAATGCGGGTGCCGGAACAGATGCCGCAATGATTGAAACGATTCTCATTGGCTTGGTCAAAGTAATCTTCGTTGCCTTCTTCATGGGACTGGTTGATAAATTGGGTCGAAAACGCCTCCTAAAATGGGGCGGTTATGGAATGGCTGCCTGCATGTTCCTACTGTCATTCAGTTTCAACCAAGATCCAATTACACTTGGCTTTAATATCCTAATTATCATTTTGATTATTTCTCACACAAGTTTATTTGAAATCTCTTGGGGTGGCGGTACTTGGATCCTTATTTCCGAAATGTTTCCAAATAAAATCCGTGGCCGTGCTTCATCCATTGCTTCATGTGCATTGTGGGCTGCTACCTATGCCGTAACTCAATTCTTCCCAATGATGTTGGATGGACTTGGCAGTGTTTGGACATTCTTTATCTTTGGCCTGTTCTGTGTAGCCATGGGACTGTTCATTCAAATATTCTTCAAGGAAACTGCTGGAAAATCATTGGAACAAATTCAAGAAGATTCTCAAAATTAACGACGATTTCATTAAATATGAACACAACAAAAAGGATGCCTTTTGAATTAGGCATCCTTTTAATTTGCTTTGGAACGATCAATTTTAGTGCTTCATAATTTTAAGTATTCAGCATCTCAGCCAATTACCACTTACTTTAATCCCACATAGCCAGTCTTATCAATCAATCTTTGTCCCTGATTGGTTTGTAGCCAGTGAATCAATTTAGTACTGTTTTGACTTGGATTGTCCCGTGTAATCGCGTAAAAGTGGCCAACCAGTGGATATTTTCCGTTGCGGATATTTGCGGCAGTTGGGGTAACCCCATTAATCTTGATGAGCTTAATCTTTTTGTTATGCTTCATTTGAGTTGCGTAAAATCTGAATGAGTAACCAATTGCATTTGAATGATTATTATAACCGGCAATTTCGTCAATTAAAAATCCCATGCCATCCGTCGCTTGATATCTCAAAGGCTTCACTAGCTTTTTATCTTTCATGACTAGTTGTTCCATTGCAGTCTGGCTTCCAGATCCTTCTGCTCTTTGGAAAGGTTGAATAGGGCTGAATTTACCACCAACATTTGACCAAAAGATGGTTTTTCGTTGGTAGATCGATTGAATCTGAGAAATCGTTAAATTATTGACTGGATTTTTCTTGTTCACGAAGAAAACAAAAGCTTCGGTACCAAGTTTAGTCAGTCGTAAGTGAATATGGGCTTTTTTGGCAGCCTTATATTGAGCAGGCGAAGGTTGCGCCATAAAGGTAATATCTGATTTGTGCTGAATCAAACTGTTAAATGCCTTTGGGGTTGTATCTACCCGAATCATCTTAGCAGCCTGCTTGGCATTCATTCCAGAATACGTTGCCTGGGCAGCTGCAGAATAGATTGGATAAAGTGCAGTCGCACCGTTTAGCCGTGGGTAGTTGTGGGTAATCCGAAGCGTGGCAGGCGTCTTTAATCGAGCCAGAGCCTTATTTTTCATAAATGGCCGATATTGTCGAAGACTAAGTTCACTGGACATCCCATAATCCTGAGTAAATCGCAGGTTTGTCGCAAAATGCTGATAGAAGGGTAACAAACTTACGAGAACTAAAATGAGTAAGCCACCACTTTTTCTCTTGTCTAATTTGGGCAGCCTGTGCGTTTTAATCTGATAGATCACCATCCCCATGATTGATGACCAAAACGTTGCAATGAACATCCAGCCTAAATTGTGGTACATCATAAAGCCACCAGCAGCGATCGTTGAAATGTTATAAGGAATAATCAAAAATGGGTAGTAGATCGAAATCTGATAAAGATTATAGCGGTTTACGATCAAAATAATCGAAAAAATACCAAAGTAATAGATGAAACCAATGATAAGAGCTCGAATTTCCGTTGAAAAATCAGAAATGGCGAAATTACTGTTGTAGCGATACCAATAAAGGCAGTTCAACAATAAAGCCGGGATCATTGCCCACCACCAACCAAGCCCAAAAGCTCCGGCTGAACCCACAATGAGTGGTGAAACAACCAAGCAGCGGAATAAGAGCCATTTCATTTTCTTACGATACGATTTGTCTTTTGCGATAATAAAGCATCCCCCATAAAATATAAAATTTTAAGCATATTCATTCTATCGATTATGTGATAGTAATAATAGGGCATGTTTAGTTGTGGCCATAGGCTTAATACCTGGAAACTCAAGCATAGGACGACAATATGGAATCATTAAAAATATATTAAGGAATCAATTTGATAACTAACCAATTATAACTGATTGCTACTTCTGCTTTAGCAAATCTCAATGGCGACACAATAAAAGATCTCCACCAACAATCCATATTCTTGTTGGTGGAGATCCTTTAACGTTTATAGGATTTATATTTTAATTCTCAAAATAATCCGGATAAGCATTCACAACTTTTTGCTTTTCCAAAAGCATCAGGTGCAAATGTTGAGTAACCAAGAAGCTGAGATCATCAATATCTTTGCTTTTGACTGCCCTAAAAATAGCTTCATGCTGATTGGTCAGCGTGTCCCAATCAAGTTCAGATTCTTTCAATCGTAAGCGACGAAAACGATTCAATTGGGTATTGTTTATCTGCAGCCAGTTCCAAACCGTATCTTTGCCAACGACTGAATAAAAGGCGTGGTGGAAATCCTGATCCAAATCGAAAAAGTTATCAGGTTCGCTTCTTGAAGCGGTTTGCTGTTGCTGGTCCAAATTTTTCTGGATCTTTGCAATATCATCGCTAGAAATGTTCACCGCCGCATCGACCATAATTTTTGGTTCAATGCAATTGCGGACAAAGCGGGCGTTCTTAGCATCTGCCATATCAATTTTGGTAATGTAGGTCCCACTTTGGGGGATGACTTCGATTAAGCCTTCACGTTCAATCCGGATAATGGCTTCTCTAACTGGTGTTCGACCGAGGCTTAACTCTTGTGAGATCAGCTTTTCGGAAATCTTTTGGACCCGGAATATAGTCAAAGTGGATGATTCGATAGTTTAATTTCGGTTGTAAGCATCACTGTCGCATATTATCTAGCATAATCGTTCTCCTTTAGTATAACATCATATTAAGCATAATTTCGGTGAAAAAGTTAACGTAGACCCTTGAAAAAACTGGGGTATTTGACATCTGATACTATCA
>ASRJ01000041.1_pt1 | contig 9820 bp, 9 predicted proteins | sample 714228 | NCBI WGS metagenome assembly ASRJ01 (sample SAMN02954266, study PRJNA200717) | food metagenome | biome: terrestrial; feature: Turkish kefir grains; material: grain; isolation source: kefir grains from a family living in the Northwest region of Turkey and... | place: Turkey
CAGAGATTAGCAAAAATCAAGGCGATTCTGGAGGCTAACGGTTACACTTACTGTTAAAACGTCAAAAGAAATACGTCATTGGCATCTATCTGACTAACTTCCAGTGGTCCGATCAATATGCTACGGGTGATATGCACCAAGGATTTGAATTGGAACCAGATAAAAGAATGGCATTTCGCCGTTCTTTTTATTTGGACTATAGGCAATAAGCGAAACGGATTTTAGAAGAGATCGACAGAACGGTGGCAAGTAACCTTTTAGGGTTGTAAATCCGCCTAACGTCGAAATCACGCTATTGATGTTTACAGTTGCCTGCAGATGACGAATAGATACTTGACGATAGCATTGTTGGTCGTACGATTGTTTAAATTTACTGAAGAAAGCACGATCCCGGATTGGTGGGATTGTGCTTTTGTGTTTTTGAGATGTGGAAACTAATGCGGCTTTGAGTCTCTCTTAGAGTCGTTTTACATACTTACTATAATCGATTCTTCATGCTTTATTTTTCGCAAGATATATTTCATAAATTAATCGGGTTGTCTGATCATCATGTTGGGGATATGGTGAATTAGTCGTCGTCCCATATAAAGCGCCATCTACAACGTCAACGCCAAGCGAATAGTTTGTCATCGAAGCGCGTTTGCTTGCATTATACCCATTCGCATTAAGAATTTCAGTTACCCGTTTAACTCGTGGTGTAATCGCCTGACCATAACTGTAGTAGAGATAGCTGTCGATACTTCCATCTTGATGGGGATTTGGATTATTAGGATCCTTAAGGTTACTAATTGCAATAAAGTCGGTAAAATTCTGATTTTTAATGGGTGTGGTTGCCGTGATATTATCAATTGAACGCGATAAGCTGATGTCAACGGGGCTATTGGGAAATAGTTTAATTAAGGCTTTAGTTAAGCGTTGGCTAGGGTTGGAATTGATATAATTCAAATACTGCTGATTACTTGAAATCTTATCTAATGGCGTGGCAAGTGCCTTTGTAAGATAGCCGCTCCAAACGAGTCCTTTGACTTTCTTATTGGCAGAATAGACCCGATAGTAAACCGATCTTTTACCCTTAATCCTTTTGGTGGAAGCGTTAGTAACAAGCCAACTGGTATAACGATAGTTTTTAACGTTATGTAATTTTCTGGTATGGCTATAATTCCAAATATATCCCTTTACGTTTGGTTTGGTATAGTACATTAATGGCCCGTCCATTACCGACCAGCTGTAAGGCTTCTTTGCTTGAGCAGTTGAAGCAGCAGTTAATACCCCACAAAATACTAACCCCGATAAAACTATTTTTAATAGTTGTTTTTTCATAAGATGAGCCTCCAAGATAGATTGCTTTGTTAACTTCCATTGTAACTGAAGTTTTGAAAATAATGTAATTTTACCGTCAACGAAGTTCACAAACAATTATTTCTAAAAGAGATCGACAGAACGGTGGAATAAGCAACTGTTGAAAGTTATCATCTGCTTAACATTGGATCGGTTGAAAACCGCATTATTGATGATTTCAGTGGCCTGTAGATGACGAAAAGATACTTGACCAGATCGTTGTTGGCCATGCGATTGTTTGAATTTCGTAAAGAAAAGCACAATCCTGGATTTGGGGGATTGTGCTTTTGTGTTTTTGAAATGTGGAAACCAAACATGGTTCTTAATCTCTTGTAAAAATCTGTCTCACTTATTGACTATAATTCAATGTGGATTATAGTCAATACATGAGACGTATTTTAAGAGAACGTAACAATAATGGTGTACTAGTAACTCCATGTTGCAATCACCCCCACAACATGCTCTTTAAATTCAATTTTCTTGCATAAAGTAACTGAGGTGAAGCATCAAGATTAAATCAAAAAAATGCCGCTGATATTCGTAATGAATACCAGCGACATTTTTATTGAATACTATTCAATTAAATACGTTTCTTAAGTTCCTTGCCCGTTTCTTTAAATCCCAAATAGCATTTCTACATATTGTCACCTTGATTGTTTCAACTTAATCGTGCCATCTTCGATTTCGTAGTGCCTCATTTCAGAGGTATTCTGCATTGCTCTGTGGGTAATCATAATCGCTGCTACTGGGAGTTCTTTAATTGTTCGCTCAAAGTCGTTGGCTGACTGGTCATCCAAGTTGGCGGTTGGTTCATCGAATAATATGAAGCTGGTATTCTGAACCAGAGCTCGAGCAACGCCAATCTTTTGAATTTGCCCTGAAGAAAGATTTCCGGCGTTTGATGAAAGGATTTTGGTCTCGTCCTTTTTTGGAAGACTTTCGATAAAGTCCCATAAGTCGGTCTGCTTTAATACTTTCTCATATTGCTGCGACGTGATACTTCTGCCCAACAGAATGTTCTCTCGAATGGTTAAGCTGAATAACCTCACTTGCTGGGGCACATAGGATAACTTAACTTCACCGGGCGCAAATGGAGTTCTTGAATCATCCAGGTAATGCAAACTGCCCTTATTTGGCTGTTGGAATCCCAGTAAGAGTTTCAAAAAGGTTGTTTTTTTGAACCGCTGGGACCCGTTAAGATGATCTTGGTCTGCGGGGTTAATTGCCAATCCAGGTTGACATCTTTTAAAACCCAGCTTGTCTCTTGACCGTACTTAAAGCTCAGGTGGCTTAACCGCAGCGTTTTTATCTCGTTTGGATGGTTGGACGACTGTTTCGCGATCTCAGAAGTCGTGCCAAATGATAATAGCCGTTTTGCAGAAACGGATGCTCTTAACAGTTGGTTGTATAGACCCGGCATTGTGTAAAAGATCCAGGTAAAGCTGCTGTTCAAGACATTAAATCCCATGAACTGGCCGATGGTAATTTGATTTTTAGCAACGAAGGTCAGACTGATGACCAGGGAAGTGACATCGAATAAGAAGCCGGCACCAACGCTAATACTTTCGATTAAGTGTTGGCTCCGGGCATTTTCAAGTTGGCTTTGCGTAAACTTTTTATATTTCTTTGAAAACAGATTTTGGGCAAAGCGTTCGGCATGGAGCGTGTGAAGCAGGACTTTAGCATCAAAAATTTGAAGGAGGGTTGTCTGCATGGTATCCTGATCCGTCTGACGCTGTTGCTGGGTGGTTAGGATCCATTTTCCGGTTAATTTCGGAATTAAGAGCGATACCAGACCCAGTGTCAGAATGATTAACGTTAACCAGGGTGAAATTAATATGCCAAAGATGAATGCGGCTAAAAATGAAGCGGCGCCGGCAATAAAATCTGTTAAGGAAACCGCCAGCGACTGTGAAATGATTGGGGCATCGGAATTATTGAGTGACAGCCAGGCTCCTAGCGGCTTGCTTAGAACCGCATCGGCTGGCTGAGACAGAGAGCTTTGGAATACCGTGTTGGTGATGGAATTTTCAATGGATAGCTGAAGCATTCCTTCACTTATTTTTATCTGTCTTTGAATGATGCCGATTAGAACGCCAATGAAAGCAAGGCTGCCGCCGATGACGATAAACTTTGTGAGTGACTGGGTGGTAATTGCAGAAACAAAATAATTCAGGTAGTAAGCCAGCACAAATTCCAAGCAGGCAATGCCCACTGCCATAGCTACCAGGCGATAATAGTGGAGCTGATAGAGAATATCACGGCAATACTGAATAACGGCTTGATTCATTTTAATCACCAACCTTAATAACATGATCATTTGGCTCGATTAAGTCAAATGTATGACTGACGATAATAATTCCGTGGTTGTGAGCGATTTTGCGAAATAACTGGATGAGTGATTTTTGATTGCTTTCATCGATATCGGAAAAGGGTTCATCCAAAATCAAGTATTGCCGATGAGTCAATAAGGCGCGGGCAATGGCTAGTCTTCGGATTTGGCCCTTCGAAAAGTTGGTGTCTTCGCCAACCACACTTTCCAGTTTTTTGGGTAGTGAATTGACGGCGTCAAACATTTGGACCTGGATAAGCGTTTGAGTCAGCTCTTGGTTAGTCACTGATTTCCCTAATTTCAGGTTATCAGCAATGGTGGTATTAAACATTTGACCAGCCTGTGGAACAAACGCGGCATGATCTGCCAGTGATAACAAGTTATGCCCAGCGTTTGTACGAACCATTAGTGAGCCGCCATCGATTGTTAAGACACCCAACAGAATATGTAGAAGCGTTGTTTTACCGGCACCATTCCTGCCGATCAGGAAAGTGATTTTTCCAGGCTTGATGGTGAAGGATAGGTTCGTCAAGGTAGGATGATTATTCTTTGGATACTGATACGTAATCTTCTGACCTTCGATGCTTTTAACTGGCTCTTCTGCGCTGGAAAGGGTTTGTTTGACCTTGGTGTTAGTTGATAAATGATTCGTAACCCGCCCCAAAGATACCTTCTGCCGGGCCATAAATGCCAGGACAATTGGAAGAGTCAAAAACGGATCAAAGATTGAGCCAATCCCAGCGTTCCAGATACCCAGCATGACATCAAAGTGGATCTGATGGGCGTTGACCAGTAACAATCCTACAAACAGCGAAACAACTTCCATGACATAAATTCCACCACGCACAACCCCATTGCTTGACGCGGTGGCGCCGACATCTTGACGCAATAAGGTTCGCTTGCTGTCAAAGAGCCGGTTGTTAACCGATGTTAACCATTTTGAAGTATTAAATATTCGGATTATTGCTAGGTTGTGATATACATCCGGCAAAAAGTTCTTCTGTTGATCATCACTTAATTGATAAGCTCGGCGATAGCGCACGTCTTTGACGTAAAAGTGGTGGGCAATGGCATACAGCCCGCATCCAATGAAAAGGTAAACGAGACCGTAAATCCAGGAATTATAAAATGTGTAGATTAATCCGCCGCCAATGATCATGACAAAATCAATTGCCGGCATAACTCCCATCATAAAATAATTTGCAATATTGTCAGCGTCTTGGTTAACCAGGTTAACCATTGTGCCGTTATCCTGATTAAGATCGATTTCTCGCAGTGAGCTCGCCAAGAGTTCCTGACTGACAGATTCAATTACCCGCTTCCGCAGTCGCTCCGAATACATCGAGTATGCATAATACACACCAGCATAAATGAGGGAGGCAATGGTCAGCACACCCAGAATCTGATATAAGATCGTTAATTTCTGGGCCAGTGCTGCAGCAACCCCATATTGCAGCATGACGGACACGAATACATTGAAGCCGTTAATGTAGACTTTTGCAATTATTAAAAAGGGGTAATCTTTTAAAGCAATATATGAGAATTGTTTGGTAGATTTCATCTTGACACCTGATTTCTTGGATCAAATGTTGAGTGCAGCAGAAGATCCTTTTTACGGTTCATATATGACAAATTCCATGCGGGCGAACGGATTACCGTTGAAAAAACAATAATACAAATTGTATGGAAAGTAAACACCTAATTTAATGATAAGACAATTAATATTTGATAAATTTTAGGCCCCTGGATTGAGGATATATATGATTAAATAAGCTGATGTCAAGGACTTATAAGAGATTTGTTGATATTTAGAATAATTTGAATATTAAGTTTCCTTTCTAAGATTCGATACTAATCTGGTGTTTGTTTATGCAGTAGATAAGTGCATATACAAAAAATCCGCTCCCAAACATCAAGATGATGTTTAAGAACGGACCAAACTAATTATTTAACTCAATTAAATACTTTTCTTAAATTCCGTACCCTTTTCCTCAAATCCAGGCTTACCAAGCAATACAACCATGTTTTGCTTGTATGTCCCAACACATGGTTGGTTGAATGGGTTAATTCCGTTCAGGTAACCCAAGTTGGATTTTTAGATTATTTGATCAAAATAATAAGATAGACTTATATTGAATGTAATTGTCTTGTTTAAAATGTAAGTAAAACACCCTTAATCCATGTTAATTACAGAAAGAAAATTCTTAACAAATAAAAGTGCTTTTCATTTGACTTGAATTGTCAAATAAAGTGCAAAACTACATTAAAAAAATATTTTATAAGGGGTTTTCAGATGCTCGATTTCAATTCATACCAGGCTCCAAATTGAATAGGACTAAAAGCCGAGGGGAATGCGCACTGTTCTCTGTTAATTGATCTTCTACCCCTACTTACCGTATGGATGTTCCAATCATACTTATTCAAAGTTAAATTAGTTTACGTACGGGATGCCGTACGCTATAATTAACCCTGTAAAGTAAATAACTATTGAGAGAAGGAAACATTATGGAAAAAATTGTCAATCCAACTAAAGCCCGTTCAGAATTATTTGCTTTAATTAAGGCTGCTAATCAAGATTCCAAACCAGTGCTCATCGCTGGCAGTGACGACGAGAAAAGTGCTGTTTTGATGAGTAAGCGGGACTACGACGCCTGGCAAGAAACATTGGAATTAATAATGAATGGTCAATTACCGGATGCTCTCAAACGTCAAAATGATCCAGACGTTGATCTAGATGCAATGATACGAGACATCGATCATGAGTAAATGGCACCTGAAAATTAAATCAACCGCCAAAGGTGACCTAAGAAAAGTATTGAGAAGTCCTTTACGTCAATCGTTTGAAAGCGTTAAAGCAACGCTTGAAACTGACCCGTTTTCGCCAGTGCAATCCTTTGAGAAGTTAACACGCCCGGCGGCTGGATTCTATTCCCGACGAATTAACGGTCAACACCGGGTCGCTTATACCATTGATAAAGACAACAAATTGGTCACAATCTACTCTTGTTGGGCGCATTACGAGGATATGAGTGGCAAATCCGGTTCCCGGAAACACTAAACAATCTTAACTAAATGAACTAATTCAAACTGAAAGCCTCAGACCAGATAAAAATCTGGTTTGGGGCTTTTTCGTATTCAAATTATTCTTTATTGTAATTTGTTGGTCACTGTACCATTAGTTTTAATCCGATCACGTTTAGAGTTACCAAACAGAAATAAATTCTCTGGCAGATGGCCTGCACGTGGATTTCAGTTATGACTTTGATGGTACGTTGTTAGGCGATCAGTCAAATTCGAATAATGGCGGAGGCTCCGATACGCCAACAGATGCTTTACACCAACACGCTAAGCAGGTTTATGACTACTTTAATAAGAAGGGCCTATCTGACGCGGCTATCTGTGGGATTTTAGCCAACTTCCAACATGAATCGGGAATTAATCCAGATCAGTGGCAGATTGGCATGCCCCACACCTGGTCAATGAGCTCTTCGACTGGTTATGGGATTGCCCAATTTACGCCAGCCGGTAAGATTAAAGCCTATGCCGATAAAGTTGGCAAAGCAGTGAGTGATATTAACACGCAACTCGACTACGTCTGGAGTCAGATCACGGCTACCGGTGGTTTTTACGGTGGTAGTAAGACATTAGTTCAGTTTGCCCACGATACAGATCCGAAAGTCGCCGCCCTGGACTTCCTACAAGGTTATGAAATGCACTCCAAATCAACGGATGCGTTAGCAGACCGGCAAAGCAAAGCTGCTGCTTGGTGGACGCTTTATAACAAAGGCAATGCCGGCACCTATGGTGATGGTGGCAACAACAATGACAACGATGTGAAAAACACACCGGAAGGCTACACCATTCAAACCAAGGGCCAATTCACCTTTAATACCAATTGCCGCAACACTCCCGAAATGAGTGATGCTGGCTTGGCAACTTATAAGGCCGGCCAGACGGTTAGTTACGACCAGAAGGAAAAGAATGACAATCACTTCTGGTTATCGTACCTTGGCACCACTGGTACCCGGCACTACGTCCCGTATGCCAACATTTCTAAGAACACGTACTTTGGAACGGATACCAATCCCGGTGACCCCGTTAGGAAGCAAAAGAAGTAACCCAGGGGTGACAGAAGGACCCAAAAAATACCCAAAATGGTGACAAAGACGACAATTTTAGCCGTTGTTTTCATTGCATAATAGGTTTTGTGATCAGGCAGGCTATTATTGGAGCTCCAATAGTAGCCTGCTACTTCAAGGATAGGCCGGACTTTTCTTGAAGGGGATCACCAAATCGTTAAGTGAAAATCGTTCTTTAAAAGACGTCATTAAACCACGAATGAACTAGGGTCTGTCTGGAAACTATTTAAGCCAAATCAAAATTGAAGCAATGTAAATGGTTTGTAGAAAAACATGCACTAGTTTATCATATCGCGTCGCAATCCGCCGGTAATTCTTCAATTGATTAAAGTAATTCTCGATCAAATGGCGTTCACAATAGACGTAATAATCACAATCCCACTTGTCTTGGGCATTACTTTTAGGTGGAATCGTATATTGACCGCCTTCAGCTTCAATATACTGGCGCAGTTCCTTAGTCCCATAAGCTTTATCGGCAATCAGATTAACGCCGGCTAAAGCTAATTGTCGCAGTAATGGTTCAGCTGCCCGACTATCATGAACTTGGCCGCCGGTAAGGATAAAACATAATGGATTTCCAAGGCCATCCACCACCGCATGAATTTTAGTGGTTCGACCACCACGGCTTAGACCGATGGCTTGATTCTCAACGTCACAGCGGGCGTTTTTTTAGCGCCCGTGGCCTTTTGATGAGCTCGAATGCTAGTTGAATCGAGGCTGATATTTTCCATATCCGGTTCATCGATCAAATCCTTAAAGATCCGTTCAAACAAGCCGGCATCAACCCAACTACGATAACGACTATAGCTGGTTTTCCATGAACCGTATCGTTCAGGAATATCACGCCAGGTGGCGCCACTTTTTAGCAACCAGAGAACCGCATTAAAAACTTGGCGATTAGGTATTTTAGGTGGGCGTCCGGTTTTATAGGGCGGAAAACGGTCCTCAATCCGGGCCCATTGCTCATCAGTAATTTCATAACGTTTCGGAATTGTCATCGGCGAAAACCTCAATTTGTTTTTTATCAAGATTATACACGATTATTTTGTTTCCAGACAGACCCTAATTAGCAGGGGGAAATAATTTTACGAAATGGCTCATATCACTTTTAGGAGTACTATTAATTTCAGTTACCTTCAGCTCAGCAGCAAATGCTAGCGAAACCCATGATGGTATTCCAGCACCAATTCAGGGTAAATACTGGTCGGCGACTGTCTCTCGAGGAACCAACACTACAAAAACACACATGTACTTTTATGCTACTAAAGATGGCTTTGTGATAAAGAATACTGTCAATGGGACTCTTAGATGCAAATGGATGCTATCATCCCATGTGTACGGAACATACCTACTCAATGGTGCAGATGATGACGATTTATCCACTGCTGTCTGGATCTTTATTACACCTAATAAAAATTGGAGTAAGATAAAGATTGGCTATACAAAAACCGACGACAATAGTGAACCCAAGCATCAACCGTACTACTACCAACGTTATACGGCGACTCGCGTTTCTAAAGTGACCGCAATTGTCCATTAACATGCGATACATATAATTCAGAGTGTTGGTATTAGTTAATTTGATACCGAATTTGATTAGAGAACAGATGTTTCATAAAATTAATTCAATTTCACTAAAAAATGTGACTGGGAATAATTTCCCAGCCACCTTTTTAGACGAAACTATTTAGTCTTTTTATTATCTTTTTGGTCCTTGGAATTCGCCTTTTCTTTGATAACAGCTTCTGAATAGAGCTTATCGACCAATTCTGGATTTGATTTACCGGGATTGAGTTCAACAATCTGTCCAGCAGCTGAGTAGACAATCCATTCAGCCAAGTTAACAATATGATCACCAATTCGTTCCAAGAGTTTAATCACCATGAAGTAACTTGAACTGGCAGTGACGGTTGCGGTATCTGATTGAACAGCATCGGTAATTTCATCCCGAATCAACAGATACTGTTCGTCCACTTTAACATCATTGTCGGACAACGTTTTTAGCAGCATC
>ASRJ01000270.1_pt1 | contig 9769 bp, 10 predicted proteins | sample 714228 | NCBI WGS metagenome assembly ASRJ01 (sample SAMN02954266, study PRJNA200717) | food metagenome | biome: terrestrial; feature: Turkish kefir grains; material: grain; isolation source: kefir grains from a family living in the Northwest region of Turkey and... | place: Turkey
TATAGCTTTATGTATCAATGATTTCATACACATTTACCAATAAAAAAAGTAATCCTTAACATTGCACACAAAAATATCGGCAATCATCATCTATCACCAACTATCGCAGACACATCACGCCTAGCCACCACTCTTAATTTTTGTGCGTTTGCGTCTTTCAATTGCTATCATTTTTCGATCATTATGTTAGGGTCTGCAAGGGCTTAACCTTAACATTTCTTAACACATATGTTGCAAAATAACCTAGTATTTACTAGTATTTAACCTTAGGTTTTCTTAGGTAGTCGCCGCTACACAGAAGGCGTAAACAGCTCGTTCCAAAGTAGTTAGACTAATGCTTTTTACCCTACAACGCCAAATGCAACGCAGAGAAAAGGGGTGCACAATCGAGAGCACATTTGTAGCAGTTATCGAATATCCATAACTTCATTTTCAGCGTTTTTAGCGTTGAAATAGTTAAATAATGTTTGATATTCAAAATAAACCTTCGTGCCTGTTTTACCATTACGATTCTTTAGAACGATTAATTCAATATTACGATTCTTTGCCATACGCTGTTCTGTCTGCCATTTACGGTTAGCAATATTCTTTGGGCCTCCGTTTTTGGTAATTTCGTGTTTCTCCATACCTTCAAATTGCATCCCCAGTAGTACATCACTACCATATTCGATTGCCCCTGATTCTTTAAATGCAGTCATGCTCACAGAAGTGTTGTAGTTCTCACGATTGAAACTACTGATCGCAAATACTGGGACATCCATGTCCCTAGATAATCGTTTCAGCTCTACTACGTTAGTATCAGTAGCCTGTTTATCATTTGCTTTGGGGTCAATCGGTGCTAGTATCTGCAAGTAATCAATAAACACAACTGGGGCAGGATTATCGTACCCTTTACCACTCAATTGTGTTCTTAATTCTTTAGCAAGGGATGCAATCGTTTCAGCATCAACATTGCCCACACCTTCAACAATATACATATTTTTGGCAATCGTTGAATAGTATTGATCGGTGGCCTCACTTACTAACTTCTGCTCACGTTCGTTATAGGCATCCCTACGTTCTTTATCCAAAATACCATAGCTGGTTTTAGCATCGTGTTCAGAATAGCTGCTAATGCTATCAGAAAAGACTTTTGTTAAACGGCTAATGCTTTTGGCTACCAGCTCATTACGGCTCATTTCCATGCTGATATACAACACAGGGCGATCTAACGCAATCGCATCCGCGATCTGCAGAGCAAGTGTGGTTTTTCCCACAGAACTAACTGCCCCCAGAATATACAAACCTGACCTAAGGCCGCCGTCTAACGCCTTATCAAGATTGGCAATCTTTGTTGGGGTCGCTGGTGTTTTTGTTGCAATATAATTTTCAAACTCACTACGGTTAGCAGCTACGTTGGCATTTCTTAGCATATCAATATTACGACTTTGTACCTGTTGTTCTGACTTTAACATCGGTCTGGCATAAGCCTCTGTTTGGTTAGTAAATGCTTTTTTAATGGTCTTTAATAAATAATCATCTTTGCGATTAAACTTCTCACGGTTGAGGGCAGACGCCTGCATAATACGTTTAATTTGATTAGCATCTCTAGTATAGAAAGCCAACTCACAAGCAACTTTATAATCTCTCGTACTTTCATCATCGCCAGTTTTATAACCATTTTCCAGTAAGTCGGTTACTTCTTGGCTGCTTGTATTTTTATTATTTTTAATCTTTTCTAGAATTGCAGCATCCGTCATTGTTGAATTATTGCCACCACTCTCTGAGAGCCTCTTATTTGCGTTTTGAGGCGTTTTAGGTGTTTCGGGGATAATTATATTAACTAGGCTGTTAAAAGCTCGCTGCTGATTAATTAGGCGGTCTTTTTTATCGCCTTTAATAGTTCCTGTTACCGACATCGTATGAATATCTTTAAAATCATAAAATTCTAGATCGGCAACGGTATTCTTGTTCTTTTTTGGTTGAATGCCGTTAGCGTCAATATAATACTTGCTACTCATACGGCTAGGTTTTTCAGCAATAAAGTAAATGTGGTAGCCATTGCCGCTCGGCGATTCTTCAATATAGGCATCTTTTAACAATTCCGTTAGCACAGGAAGCACGCGAGTTATAGTTATTAACTGTGCATCTTGGTGGCAGTCAATATCTAATACCATGACATGTGCTTTATTGTTCTTCAAAAGAAACGTAAGACCACCATACTCTTTAGTTTTGTCCAGATATGTACGACTAATTTTTTCAAGTGGCATCCATTCTCTTGCATTATTAGCTTTAGCACGTGTACCAGCGAGGGTATATGGTACTTTGGCATATTCTTTTTCTCGTTTCTCAGCCTTCCATAAATTCCAGTTAGAAAGTTGCGCCATTGTTTGAGGGATATTTTTCACAGTAGTTTTATCTGGCTTGTTGGTAGGTTCTTTGGTTAGTAACATAGTGCAGCATCTCCTGTGTGAGTTTATTTCTTTCTCCTTTATCTGAACACAGGAGCGGTTGCGGAGCAATAAACCGCTCCACACCCTACGTATCTTACAATACTTACCCGAAAAATTCTAAAATGCTGTGCCCCTTGTGGGAGTAGGTCTAATTGCCTATTTTTAAGGCCGAGTAAGTGCCCATTAGTACGCGGGTAAGTGCCCATTAGTACGCGGGTAAGTGCCCATTAGTACGCGGGGGGGGGCAGAATTGTTCACACAAAAAAGCAGCCAATTCCGGCCACTTAGAAATAAATCTTATAACTTATTGTTGCTCGCCCTTTAGTTTGTATCTGGTAATCTGTTAGTAAATCGTCTTTAACTTTATGATATTCCAAAACTTTAGTAACAGTCTCTTTTACTGTCCGTTTTTGCTTAGCGCTTAATTTCCCTTGATCGTGTTCGACACGTTTTATAATTGTATCAATTCTAATAACATTGGATAAGTTATGTTTTCTACTGTGTTTCATGGCCTGAACACGTCTAATTACATAATCGTTGATTATTGTGTTAATGTCACTTACCCGTTTAATTTTAAATGGCTCAACAATGTCGTCATTATCGGTAAGTGAGTAATAAATAGTTGGTACAGAAGTTACTTGATTAACTTGCTCAGAATACGCTAGCAATGGTGGCTCTTGGTTTGAATTAAGGGTGTATACAAGATAAGTGTTCCCTTGATCGGTTTTAATGATACTTCTTCGTAAATCAATAACTGGCGTTTCATCAATGTGATCTGTTACTTTCTCTCCTTCGTGGATGACATTGTTTAATTCAAGATGCTCTTTATAATCTATCCAGATAGATATTTTTGACAGCTTGAATAGAATTTGATTGATGCGGTTAATAGAGGCTTTCTTGGGATGTGTTCGCTTTCTTGTGGGGTATAAGTCGCGATAAACCATTTGAGGGGTGAATTGATATTGACCTTGCTTGAAATAAGTATGAACAACGTCTAAAACATTACGCTCAATTGTTGTAAGACCAATAGATGTACCTATTGATTCATCGAGGGCTTCAAAGTCCACTTTCACAAGAGATTGTGGGGCATTTTTGGGGCTTACTTGAATACCTTGGGTTTTTCCTACGGGGAAGTCTTTAGTATGCATTTCTTCGATTAGTTTCGTGTTTGCCATTGCACGGTTTTTAAGACGTTCAATGGAATTTAGATCTTTAACTATCTCTTTGGACGTTATAGCCTTTTCTGGTACCGGAATTATTTCTTCCTGTGGTTGGGGGATACGAGGGACGCTATTGTTTTCTTTTTTTAGCTTGGCTGCTAGCTCTTTATCAATATTGTTATCCAATTTTAATTCCCCCGTTTGTCGTTCCCTAAAGCTGTATCAAGCAGTTTATCAAGCTCCTCATCCACAGTATTAAAAACGTTGTCAGTTTTGCGAACGGTTACATATATTGTTGGAAAATTAATTTTCTGATATTGGCGCAATTTCTTTTTGTCTGGTAGCGCTAAGAAGTGGTTAGGTTTCTGGGAAAATGGAAGGTTATATTTAAAAAGAAAATGTAGTTTAGTAACTAGACCATCTTTGGTAACAGCTTCCATAAGTGAATCGTTAAACTCAGAGTATGGATAGCGATCTATTTGTGAGTACCAGTTTTGAGCAATCTTAGCAAGATTAGGAACTTGAAAGTTGTGTGAAATATATAAGATTTTTGCTGTTTGGTACTCAATTCCCGCGATTCGCAAGGCAAGACTCACTGCAGCATTAGACTGTTGTGTTATATATTTTTCTAGAGCTTTGCGGTCACTGCTTTCATTCTGGATTTTGTCTGTCCAGTATTTTAATTCGAAGTAATTTTCGGAGAGCACGGAAAATGATTTTGATACTTTGGATTGCACTCTAGACAGATAATTATAGAAAGCGAGGCTGCCTGTTATAGTTTGATAATAAATAGATTGTTTGTCCTGTGTTTCACTGTTTCCTTTATCCTCAATTAGTTTTGCAGAAACGCTATACTTTGCTTTTAAAATAAGATGACTCTGTCTGTTAAAGGCATTAAGTGCTTTATGGAAGGCAGGCGACTTTCGCTGCCCTTTAGAAGTCACGGTTCCCATTGATATTTCAATTAAAGCAAATATATTAAGTAAAGAGTAGGCAATACGGTTAGCCTCTTCAATATCTGTGAAATCGTTGCTATCAATATTTTTAAGGTAGTTTGCTGCCTCTTGTTTCGAAAAAGGTTCAAGACTTGTCATGGGTTCATCCCTCTAACTGTATTTTCTACTTCTGATAATAATAATTTACAGAAGTTAAAACAACTTACGTGTATTTATGTTCTTTTTTATACTTGTTGATTTACTAGCGGAAGAAAGTTCTGATTAACCCAATTAACCACTGCTTTAACAGTGCTATCCTTGCCAGTGTAAAGATGCATGGCATTTTCTACTTGGTTGATTACTAAGTATGGAGATTGGCGTTCCTTTTCTGTAGTCGTTACAATACTGTCTTTATAGCCTATAGCGTGAACTATCAGGACACCTTCACTAGCCATCCCTATGGACTTATACGATAAGGATGTAACATGATTAATGGGAATTTGAAACATTGATTGGCCTCCTAAAAACTGTCCAGTTGCTAATAAACCTTCTTTAAGAATCATTATTTGCATGTTTGTGACGATAAAGAACTCTTTTCCAGCTCCTTTAAGTACAAAAAGAATGACTTCGGTTGATGGAACATTGTTTTTGAGAAGGCTTGTTAGAGACTGGGAGGATCTTACTATGTTAATGAACGACTTACCGATGTAACAGTTAGTTTTTGAATCGTAAACCACATGTTTATTACCTATGGCTTGTATCACGGAATCTCGATCACGATAATTAAAAGTCTTGGAAGGCTCGGGTACTTTATCGTGTTCTGACATACCATCGGTCTCGTAGGCAGTTGTTTTTTGTTCATTACTTAGCTCTAGTTCTTTCGGATTAACTGTTTGGTATTCCGAATGATTTATCATACGTGAATAGCGTTGGTATGCGTCTTTCAGATTGACTACGTCACTAGAATTTAGGATCACACGTATATCATCTAATTTTTTAGGGTCACGAAAGCCACTAGGAATTACATTAAGATATTTTGGATTTTGTAGTTGGCTTAAAATTATTAGGATATTATCGTGTATTTTTTTGTTTTTACTTCAACTTCCTTTACGGAATTCGGCTGGTTGTTTTGCTGTTGGGTTAGGAATGTTAATTGTTGTTGAATCTGTTTAATGCTGGCTTCGTTGGTTGTTATATTATTTTGGACTTTTGTTAATTCGTTGGTTACTTTTCGTATCTGTTTTTCATTAGTGGTTGGCCTACTTCTTCTTATTTCGTCATTTTGTACTTTAGGTTTTGTTTTTCGCTTTATTAAAGAAGCTATAAAACGAAAAATGTGGTTGAATAAAAGAACAAGGACCATGAAGCTTGTTATAAGAAGAACGGTAACTGCTAAATCATCAAGGGATAAAAGACCTAAAATAAAGATCAAGACTATAGCGCCAGCAAGAAGTAAAAGTTCTTTTTTTAAAATACCAGTATGCATAGAGCTTTTATTTTCTGACGGAGCCGTTTCTATGGATGGAGTTGGTTCAGTAACATTTATCAGTTTTTCATGCTCATTCTTAAGCTCGGTTAGTTGTTTTTTGAGGCGCTTAGCTTGAAACTTTGCTTGACTGTTTTTTGTTATTAAATCGTTTAGTTTATTTTTTTTAGATACTCCTTTTTTTGCGTTAACCATTAAAATTTCATTCTCATTTTCAAAGGTTTTCAGTTTATCGTTTAATTGGTCCAGTTGATAAAATAGATCGATATATTCATTGATCAGGCGTAATTCGTAGGTCTTGGAAACATTGTCATTCATAATAAATCAACCCCGTTTACGTTTGTTGGTGTGCCTCGATAATTTGTGGTTCCATTTTACTAGTTTTACTTGTGGACAATAAAATAAATTAGTGATTATCTGGGAAGTCTAAAAAAGTTTAATTTAATGTCTTTGTTCGGCAACACGCCTCGTTTAAATAATTTTCCCTACGTACTTCGTTTACTTATGTCATTAGTCACTACGCTGATCGGGTTTTTGGCAAGATACTTTAACTTTGCTGAGAGTGTCGGGGTGACTAGACTGTTCAGACGTATACTGCGCTTCTCCTTACGGCCGTAATTAGCTGATTTGAAGCGTTTGGGCTGTTGGGGCTGCTCCTTGGCTTTAGTTACCTTTGCTTGTGGTTTACTAGCTTGTTGAGCTAGTTTGGCCGCTACACTAGTGAAATCTTTACTCATGATGATTTCCCTCTTTCATAATTTGTTTAAACTGGTTAGTAAAAGTAATGTAATCTTGGGCCGGTTTGGCTTTCTTAGCGTAAATATTTAAGGGTTGCTGAGTGGCCTGGGCTTCTTTAACGGCTACAGCTCTGCGGATACCATTTTTAAACACAATTGTATTTAAACGCTTAGCAGTTTGCTGTAACTGGTTTTTAAACTGTTTAGATAGGCGGCTACGTCCGTCATAATCAGTAATTAAGATGCCTGCTATATTAGGCAGACCGTTGTTAGCAGCCTTCACAGCATTAATAGCATCGTTTAGCTGTAATAAACCATTTAAGCTAAGTAGATCAGCCTGCGCTGGCAGTATTAAATAATCGCTAGCGAACATGGCTGCTGTGGTGATTTTGCTAAGGGCTGGGGGCGTATCAATCACGATGTAGCGGTAATTGGTAGCATCCCCTAATACAGTCCTTAATTGGGTAACGTTTTTAACGTTGATTAAAGCAAGTTCTGGGGATGCTGGAACAATGTCTAAATTAGGCACAGAAGTTTTAAGAGGCTGTTTAAGAGGCTTGCCTTTTAGTAATTGATCGCTAGTTTGTGCCTTGTCAACATTTACCCCAGTAACTAACGTGAGACTACCCTGTTGGTCAAGATCAATTAGCAATACTTTTGAACGTTGATTAGCTAACAAGCTGCCTAAATTTTGGGCGGTGGTTGTCTTACCTACGCCACCTTTTTGATTCGCTATAGTAGTAATAATTGGCTTCATAATAACCTCCAGATTTTTAGCTAATCTGTGGTACAATAACGGTATACAAAAAGCCCACAGAACGGATGTTTTAATAAGTGCTTTATCTCTTTGCTAATGGGGAAGGCACTTGTTTTTTACGTGTATAATTCAGTTGCATTTATCATACACATATTTAACACACATATTTTATGAGTATATTTAATGCACGCTTTTTAGGTGTATATTTTATACTCATACTTATTTAAAAATAGCTGAGGCAATTCGCTCCTCGCTTTTTGATTTTAGACGGTCAATTTCGTGTTCGTAAATTAAAGTGGTATTGATGTTTACATGTCGTAATAATTGCTGAGTTTCTTCAAGCGTACCACCATTTAAAATATTTAAGGTAGCTGCTGTATGCCGTAAGCTATGAGCAGTTAAACGGTCGCTATCATAGCCTGCATTTACCATACTATTTTTAGCAATCTGGCTAATGCTACGGGTAGTGAGACTTTTGCCACGGCTGTTATTACTAGTAGATGCAAACAGGGCGCTATTTTTAGTTGGTTCATCGGTTCGGAAAGTTAGATAGGTTTTGATCGCGTGGTAGACTGGCGTAGGAACTTTAACGAAACTGTCTTTTTCGTCATGTCCCTTCCCTTGAATATAAAGCACGCGATTATCAAGCTCTAGTCGTAGATCGCCTATGTTTGCCCTAGATAGTTCAATGGTTCGTAACCCTGTGCTCATGAGCAGTGCAACGATTGCGTAGTTACGCTTACCAGTGAGGGTTGTTCGATCAATGCTTTGTAGGACATGCCTAGCCTGTTTAGCAGTTAAAGGGTCTTTTTTATGATTGTGCCCTACTTTAGGCGTTTTAACATGTCTGGCAATGTTGGGAGCTAAACCTTCACTGGCTGCCCAGTTATAGAGTTGTTTTACCGCAGTAATGTAATTTTGAATGGTTGTATTCTTTTTGCCATTAGCCACTAGATATTTGCGGTATTCCAAAACAGTATCTCTGTTGGGATGAGCAATGTGATTTTCAATGACATAATTGAACCATTGTTTTAAGTCTCGTTTATACGTTGCTACCGTATTAGGGGATGCGTCTAGATAACCGATAAAGCGAGTAAAAAGCTCTTCTGCGTTACTATTCAATTGTACAGGTATACCGTTATTGACTTTGGATACTGCATTGATAGGCAAAGCAATTACCACCCTTCTATAATAAAAATATGAGTATATTTTATACACATATTTCATGTACATAATCTATACTCATAGTATATCTTTCTACTTCTGCTATTGCAATAAAATATTTTAATTTTGCTCAAATACTTGAACTATCAGAACCTCTAGTAATTCATTTAATGTAAGGTGGAGTGCTGTTTGTGGATACGAGGCTTTGTGTTGTTTTTTCCAGTTTAAGACTTTTAGCTTAAAATCACCATCATAATCAAATTTTGGTGAACGAATTTCTAGGCCTTGAATACCATATTTTCGATAACGAGCAACCCATGTCTGCACAGATATTTTCCCTTTAATGCCTAATCTTCGGGCAATAGTCGGTGAACCGATTCCAGCTAAATACATTTGAACAGCTTTAAGTTTAACTTCAAAACTAAATTTAGTCATAGTAAAACCCCCATAGTTAGAATTTTTCATCCAACTATGGGGGTTCACTTCAATGTTTGCTTTTTAACGATGCCACTTAGTGAGTGGATACGTCGAGTCGCCCTTAATACCGTGATACATGTATTTGCCACTAATCCAATAAGGAGTTTGCTCTAAATCTTTTAGACTGTCAACTGTGTACTTGCTGCCCTGCTTTAAAACATACTTGAAAACAATGTGACTCGTGTACTTTTTACCGGACGGTGCCCAATAAATATGGTACTTGGTAATTTTAGTTTTGTATTTGCCTCGGATCCAAACATGACGTAATGATTTAGGCATACCCTTTACCTTGGTAGTTTTTGCGGCAGCCGTTGTATCAACCTGATACGTATTGACCGAAAAAGCAACGGTGCCTGATAATATAATTGAAATAATTGCTGATTTAACAATTCTTTTCACAAAATCATCTCCCAGATACATTTTAGTATAAGTATTTAAGGCATAAATGAAAAGATAAACTGAAACTTGAAAGCTAATAATCACGCCAAAGGCGTGTGGTTATTGGCTTTTTTAAGCAAAAAAATAAACGCAAGCTCTCCTGCGTTGTATACTTTAGTCGACCAAAACCAAGATACAAAGGAGACTTACGTCATGAATATTATAAGACAAAAAAAATACAGA
>ASRJ01000560.1_pt1 | contig 9721 bp, 6 predicted proteins | sample 714228 | NCBI WGS metagenome assembly ASRJ01 (sample SAMN02954266, study PRJNA200717) | food metagenome | biome: terrestrial; feature: Turkish kefir grains; material: grain; isolation source: kefir grains from a family living in the Northwest region of Turkey and... | place: Turkey
GTATCAAAAGATATGGTTTAAAAAAAAGTTCAAAACCCCTTTCTAAAAAGTTGATTGGTGCAGATAATGGTTTGGGATATTTCATTTTGTTGGAGCCGGAACGGTTGAAAGAAGTTTTTTTTGACTTGTTAATGGAATTTGAACAGCTTTTGGCAGCCTGATTGGTTCAAAAAAAATTTAATATTTCTGATTTATAGACGACGTTTTTATATTAGTGGTTTATGAAAATGGAAAGATGAAAAAAGCTGCACGTGTCAATTTTGGATGCATTGGATAAACGAGAATCTAGTGACTGTTGTGTATTTGAATGCTTCACCACGGATTGAATATATTTCTGATGAGACAATTCAGAGATTGTACGATAATCATGTTATTATACATTGTAATGAAGACGAAATTGATCATCTGGTTCCTGGGGTTAGCAGCTTAGAGCTGAAGTGTCGTCAGTTATTTGAAAAAACGCACTCGCCCGTTATTTTGACGCTTGGTAAACAAGGTGCCTATCTTTGTGAGGGTAAGTATTCACAGATGATCCGTTCTATCAATGTTAAAGTGGTTAATACGCTTGGAGCGGGTGATACGTTCTGTGGTGGTTTTCTGGCTGGATTGAGTCAGGACATGAGTGTTCAAGAAGCTGTTCAGGAGGGAAATGAGATTGCTGGACTTGTTGTTGGTCAAGACAGTGGGAGCTTATTGGACAGATAGTAGAATATTTGTCAGTAACAAAATAAATCAGCCAAAATTTTCCAGAATCCGTAATTGTCATTTGACTGGGAAGTTGAGGCTGATTTGTTTGGAGCGATTTTAAAGCTTATTGCTACAAATGTACATTAATCGTGGCTGAAACATTCAATAAAAGTTCGCATTGCCATAACTTCAAAAGAATACTATCATTAGGACGTGGATTTTAGGAAAATCTGCTTTTTAATACTATTTGGAGGGGTTTTATGAGAAATAAGAAGATACTTCGTTATGCAATAATTGGGGTTGCATCTGCCTGTGTTGCCATAGCGACATTTGATAATGGGGATTCAAAGGTTATTACCTACCCAAAAAGTGTAACGGTTCATGCTGCCGTGAAACAAACTGTCACTGATAATTATGCTCGCGATGATATTCAATCCATATTCAGTGCAATCCAAAATTCGTCAGATCCTGTAAAAACGGATAGAGTACTAACTGACGAATATAATAAGTTGTCGAAAAATTTGACAACACTTTACGCTGCACCTATTACATATCAACCAGGTTACAATGCGGATTATGGCCCTGCACATGCGATGACTATTGCAGATGTTCTTCATGAAATGAGTTTTTCGCCTCAAAATATTGATCAGAACTATGATTCATATTTGGAGGCTGGGGGTGAAAATCTTTCAAATGATGGCAAGTCAGCAGGTATGGGGGACGCTTCATTAGATAGAAATGGAGCCGAAATTATATATAATCGATTTATCAACCGCCTTTCACCAGCAAATCAGTTAAACGTGAAAACGGTTTGGGAACATGTTCAAAAAGATGACACATATGAGTCATTGGAGAACGATCTTTCTTCGTTATACCAGGCAATTGCGGATGGAATTAGTGCCTGGGGTGAAAACGTAGTAGTTAAAACTAACGCCGACTCTGATTCACTTTATACCATTAAGAATGATAAAAAGGCTCATAATCAATACATTGCTCTATATATTCCACAAGAAAAAATTAAGCAAGTCATTGGTCGTGCTTACAAGCTTTACAAAAAGAATAGGAAAGGAATTATCAAATCCAATATCTCGGTTTATATATTTTACGTTTTGTTTGCAACGTATAATTCAGAGAAAGGCCAAGACTTGCAGAAAGATACAACTGACGGAATAAGTGCTGCACATTATTATGATTACGAGTATGTTAAATCTTCTGGTGGGAAGACTACTTATAACCAGGCAATGCGGTTTCTTAAAAGGGCTTATTCCTATCGTGGCAGACAAAATATTGCCATCAAGGGATATTATTTTAACCATAAGCATCCAACTTTGAAGCTTAGCAAATGGGACGGATATATAACGGATAATAATTTGAAACTGAAATATAATCCTTTTTAAGGTGTTGAATAAGATAGGTTAGCAAATATGCAACCCTACTTAATTCGTGTTTGACATTGTTAGTATTTCCTAATCATGCTTTTTTACCCAACCTTTACCCCAAATCAACAATAAATTTACCCACCCAATGTATCCTGAGCATGTAGGAATCTTGCATTCCACAGGCCATATACATTGGGAGGGTATTTTATGTTTTTTACAAAACATTCACAATTGATGAAGCTGATGGCAGGTTCCTTTACCGTCATTTTGACTGGTTCTGCATTGCTCACTAGTCAAGAATCCGTCCAGGCAAAATCACAGGCATCTACCAAGCTTGAGAAGTTGCTTGCACCGCACAAAGCCAGTTACGGCTACTATGTTGATCAATATCTCTTAAATCGAAAAGAAAATGATTCGCCGGATACTAATCCATCGACGGCATTATTTAATAATACATTTGCTAAGTTCTATAAGGGAGATGGCACTAAGCTAAACCCCAAGATTCTTCAAGAAAATATTGATAAATCAGTTAAAATTTCTGAAAATGTCACACCAGCTGAAGAACTCCGGTCATACATCACTGATCGGCAGGACAGTCCTTATGATGTGATTCGAGGATTGGGGCCATACGCTGAGGCTTTCATTGAGAACTCGAACGCCAAGACTCTGTTCTATAATTTACCGACTAGCGAATTGCCAGCTGACACCAAGGATGATCCAGGATCAGGCATTACTTGGGCTGATGAAAAATCCAAGTTGGGGTCAATGGTTGACTTGGTGGATACGACTGCACTTTGGTATTATTCCTCATCTGGAAACGCCAAGCAGTTCTACAAATACATTCGGCCCTTCCGGCAAGATCCGCGTGTGCAGGTCAATCCGTATTTGAAAGCGGCTTTTGATGCCACACCTCAGAACGATTATGATTTTCCAAGCGGTCACACAACCCAAGCCTGGGAGACCGGTTTATCGATGGCCTACGCCTTTCCAGAGCGTTTCCAACAACTGGTTACCCGATCATCTGAAGTCGGCTATGATCGAATCCTGGTGGGTCGACATTCACCTCTGGCAGTTATGGGTGGCCGAATCTTGGGAACAGCGGTTGCTGCATCTGTTTTGAATAATTCGCAGAATAAATCAATTGCTAATAAAGCTTATCAGAATGCCCAAAGTGTCTTATTGCATTCAAAGGTTACCAAATCAAAGGATGATTACAAGAACTACCAGACTAATTTGAAGAACTTTGAATACCGCATGACATATGGTTACAAGCCAATCTCTTCCACCAAGGAAAAGATGCGCGTACCAAAGGGTGCCGAAGTTCTCATTCAAACCCGTTTTCCATATTTGAACGCTACCCAACGTCGAGAAGTTCTATACACAACCGGATTTAAGTCAGGCTACCCAATGGGCCAAGATACTGAGGGCTGGGGCCGATTGGACTTGTTTAAAGCAGGTGCTGGATTTGGCAGCTTGCTGGGAAACACAACGGTTAATATGAATGCAAAACGAGGGGGATTCGATGCTAGTGATACTTGGCGCAATAATATTTCTGGTAGTGGTGCGCTGATTAAGAAGGGAACTGGAAGTTTGACTTTGGAGGGCGCCAACTCTTATAAAGGTGGAACGTTTATCAAGGACGGCACGATTATCGCTGCCAATAAAGATGCCCTGGGATCTGGCAATCTTAAGTTGAGTGATGGAACTTTGAAGCTATCTACCAAAGCTGTGAGTGTGAAGGGCAATTATACTCAAGGCAAAAAGGGCACAGTCAGGGTTAATGGTAATAGTCGAATTGTTGCCAAAGGGACTGGCCGTCTTGGTGGTAAATTAGTGATTAACTTGAAGTCTAAACCGTCTAAGAAACATGTGCTGTTTAAGTTTAGCTCACGACATGGTAAGTTTGCTCACGTTACAGTTTCTGGTGGGTATAAAGGCTGGCATGTGGCTTATACGAAGAATGGTGTTGAGTTGGTAAAATAATCAAAATATGTAAAAGCGAAGGAAGACTGATTGTATGATCAAGTCTTCCTTCATTTTTGTATGTTTGTTGGAGTACCTTAAAGTTGAATGATTTGGTTGATTAATTTTTGACCTCGCTCATTGATGGTTGTAGGATTCCATTCAGGATAACTGGTAAGATCTTTTGTTAACATCACAAGAGAGTCTTTGTATCCATTGTTTCTATTGGGTTCTCCAGATTTTTTCATCTGAAAATTCGAATTTTTCAGTGATGAATTATCTGGCCCATACCAAAGCGTCAAATTTCCTAACTGCCATAGAGAATTTTTGAAATTTATGTCATCCGCTGACGTACAACCCCAGTCTGAATAATCTTTAGGAACTTGTGGCATTATATGATCCAAGTGTATTTTGGAGTTGGTGGGAAGTAGGTCTCCACGTTCCTTACTATTGTTGAAAGTGTTCTCGATGATACGTAGCAGTGCTTTGGCAAACTTTTCGTCTTTACTGAAGTCAAAGCTTTCCATTGCACTTTGTATTTTTTTATCGGTTAATCGTTCAGTAATCGCATGCTCGTTCAAATAGTCTATCGAATCACCAATATCCCGACTCTGAACAATTTTTGATGCCTCTTGCGCGAATAACTTTTCTAACCAATTGGTTCCCCCACCAACAATTTTGTTTCGTAGAAGAATCCTTTGTATCATTGAAAGAGCGGTACTAAATTCCTTTTGGGTTGCTTCAATCTTGAATAGTGCGAGCACCATTGGATAATAAGCGTGAAAGTTAAGGGCGTTGAGTTCGTTAATGATGGTGACTGATTTATTTCCAATCTGGTCTGTAAATGAATCATCAATTGGATTTACACCATTGAGCTCTGCAAATTCATCGGATAGTTTTCCGATATCATATGAAAAAGTTAATATTCCACTAACATCATTTTTAAATTCATCAAGGACTTTCCGATATAAGTTTCTTTTAGTTGCAAATTGATGTTGAGAATTCCAAAGATACCGGATGTAATCAGTTAGGTCTTCTGTTTGGAGATTTTGTTGGGCTAACTGCCAACTATCTTTTAGTCTGGTTCCTTCAGTTTGTGTACGAGCCCGACCAAAAAAGTTACTCTTAATTAAGTCCGCAGAAGTTAGATCTTTTCCACGGGCATTTAATGTTTGAAATATTTGAAATGCGTTTACTTCATCTGATGTCAATATCTCTATTACAAAAAAGTGATTGAGTAAAGTATTGTACAAACGCATAACGGTGTCCTCAAGTCGTTCATTACTATTTTGAGAGCTTTTTATAGATTCAAGAATTTGGTTATACGCATGTGCCATGATATTTTGAGTCGGCTTTGTGCCCTTTTTTCTAGTGTCCCTTTTTTGTTTTACGTCTTCAACTTTTTTAAAGTCTTTAGGTGTTTGAATTTCTTCTCGGAAAAAGTTACTGCCTTCTCCTTTTTGTAAAAGCCGTAAACTGCTGTCATCCGTGGTATCGCCTATATAATCCTCAATAATTTTTACAACTGTTCGGCTATTTTTGTCTACTGGCCCCTTGGAGATTGCTGCCAGTAGATCACGAACAACTGCTAAAAAGATGGTAATTGTTGTCAGTCTTTGTTGTCCATCAATTATTTGTTCGCGAGGATTATTATCGTTCTTATCAACAGCAACTATGGGGCCAAAAAAGTATTCAGATGTTTCTTCACGATGGCTTTCGTCCTCGAGATCGTTAATAAAATCTCCAACTTGGTCTTGCTCCCACGAGTAGCCACGTTGATAGTCAGGAATTGTTGCTCTTAAATCCTCTAAATAATTTTTAATGTTTTTTTCTTGAAGGATAGAATTTTACCATTACATTATCTCCCCAATGCTTTATTTAATTCATAATATCCTTATTATACTATAATATTTACTTAATTTTTGATCGTTTAAAAGACGATTTTATTTTCCAAATACATTGTGTTTGCATCTAAACATAATTTAGTTGGAATTACATCTTGTATAACCTTTTACTAGATGATAAAATTACCATGCAAGCGTTTACAAAGCTCTTAAAGATTGGAGAATCGCGATGGAAAAACAGAGGAATTCATTATTTTGTTGGGTAGGTATTTTGTCTGTTGCTTTGGTGCTTGGAATAACAGGGTTTGCAACAAATTCGACAACTGTTAGTGCCAAATCTAAATCGAGCCAACAGATACCAGTACAGTTTTTAACCGTGAACGACATCCATGGTGGGTTGCAGACGACTGGTAAATTCGTGATGGATCAAAAAACGGTCACCAATGCTGGTGGATTAGCACGGTTAGGCGGCTATCTTGATCAATCCGAGCAGCAATTTAAAAAAGCAAATAAAGGCGGGGTTACGGTTCGTCTCCAGAGTGGTGACATGGTTGGAGCAAGCCCTGCAAACTCCGCCTTGTTGGATGATGGACCAACTTTGGCATCGTTAAAGGCCATGCATATTCAGATCGGCGTGCTTGGCAATCATGAATTTGATCATGGTATTGGTCAATTTTTAGTAGAAACTAAAGGCCAGACGCCGTCAACTGCAAGTCTCAAGAATCAGCAGCAAATTCAAGCAATTAAGGATTATCCATTTGTTAATACTGGCATGAAGATGCTGATTGCCAATGTTTTGGATAAAAACACTAACAAGATACCAACAGGATACAGCCCTTATTATATTAAGAAAGTCACTGATCCTAAGACCAAGCAATCAGTTAAAGTTGGTTATATTGGTATTCTCAATACTAATTTACCAGGGATTGCCAAGAACTATACTTTACTGGATGAAGCAACAACCATTGCGAAATATGATAAGGTTTTACGTCATAAAGGTGTTAAAGCAATTGTTGTTCTCGGACATACAGGTGCCGTGACTCAGAATGGTAAGACAACTGGAGATGCAGTTAACGATATCAAAAAACTTGATAAGATTGATCCGCACAACAGCGTGGATATTTTCTTTGCTGCTCACAGTCACCAGTATGCCAATGGTATTGTAAACGGAGTTCCTGTTGTTCAAGCTGGCTTCCAAGGCAAGGGTTATTCAGATATTACCGGCAAGTTAAATGTAAAGACTAAAGACTTTGACAAGAAGAGTTTGAAGGCGATGGTTAAGCCGGTATATTCACTTGCTGATGATCCAAAAGCAACCTTTAAGAATGACCAATCATTCTACACAATTTCCGATATTATTAATATGGCTAATCAACGAGTGGCACCAATTATCAATACTCCTGTAGGTTCCATTCAGGGCGGGAAAACGATCAGTAATGATTTATCAGCCAATAAGGAATCTGCAGCTGCATATGTCGTGGTTGATGCACAAAGAAACGTTGCAAATAAAGAAGGCCACAAGACTGACATTGCTGTCACCAGTAATGATTCCATCAGAAGTGCAATGGTTGCGGATGGAGCTGGCAAAGTTACATTAGGAACTTTGTATGACATGCAGCCTTATGGGAATAGTCAACCGATTGTTGAAATGACTGGCCAAGATATTGTGGATTTATTGAACGAACGATACACTAAAACGCAGTTGTACTTCTTACAAATTTCTGGTCTGACGTATCATTTAAGCCCGCAAGTAATGGCAACCAAATTGCTGAAGTGTCTGATGTTCAAGTTGATGGAAAGGATATTGACCTAGGTGGAACATACCGTGTTCTTACCAATGATTATCTTTCAACCGGAGGCGATGGATATTCTGCTTTTACCAAGGGCAAGATTGTTGATAATGCTGGCCAAGATATCGATTTATTAACCAGCTATATGCAAGATAATAGTCCAATTCCAGTTCCACAATTAAATCGCAAAATACAAGGATAAATTAAAGGGGAAATTACAATGAAACTTTCAAAAACATTAGTTGCCATCATAGGTACAGTTGGAATGGCAGGGGTATTTGCATTTTCAATTCCAACACAAAGCATCAACGCATCGGCCAAAGCAACCACCAAAAAGGCTGTTAAAACAAAGCCCGTAACTATTTACCTAACTCGTCACGGTGAGACTACCGGGAATGTTATGGGGAGAGTCCAAGGCTGGAGTGACTTCCCATTAACTGCTAATGGCGTGAAAGTTGCTGATCAGTTGGGCTATGGCTTGAAAGGGATTAAGTTCAAGTATGCATATGCAGGTAATCTCACTCGTCAAGAAGTAACTGCTAAGGAAGCTCTTAAATATTCCGGTAACAAGAATGTTAAAGTCAATATTTCGAAGTTTTTGCGTGAAGGTGGTTACGGAAGCTTCGAAGGTGATAGTATCGCTGCTGACAATGATAAGATTGCCAGTGTTTATGGATACACTTCCGGTGCAGAATTCCAGAAGGCAACCGGATCCAACTATTGGAACCAATTACAAGATGCATATTACACTTTGGATCAAGAAAATTCACAAAATACTAAATTAGTGAGTGGTGATCGTGCAGAAAGTGCGGCAATGGTCCAAACTCGAATGACTAATGAACTGAATACAATTGCAAAACGTACCCTTAAAAATGGTGCGGCAATGCTTTAGTTGTTAGTTCAGGGATGTCCATCAATGAGTATCTTTCTACAATGGCACCAAATTATACCGGTGCAGCAATCCCTAATGCTGCTGTAACTAAATTGGTATACAAGAATGGTAAGCTCAGTGTTAACGGTCCAATTGCCTCACTTGATTATGTTAATAAGGGTGCGCAACTAATGAAATAATATGTACCCTTAATTAAAGTGCGATTCCCCCGATCAATAGTTATTTATTGATCGGGGGAATTCTTTATCACTATAAATTCAAACTGCGTTTATGAAAGTAAGCCGGTTACTGAGACAATTTTTAAGAGCGGTTAAAATAAGATAAACATCATAAAGAAGACAATGAACTGAACCCCTTGAATTTGTTTTTTCCAATTCAAGGGGTTCAGTTATCTGATCAGTGACGACCTTTTTTTCTTCGTTTGTATTTATTATTAATTATCGAATTTATTGTACCGTCTTAAAATTATTATTTGCTTTATTAATGCGCTGCAGATTTGAATTCATTTGGTTGTTAACTGAATTCAATGTGCTGTCAATATTAGCACCTTCATAAGTTTGCTCCATTGCGGTTTGCTCCAGTTGTCTGGTATATTGCATCCCTTCCATTAACAAACCAGAGTTGGCATTGTTTGGCTTGACCGTTGAAAGTTGTTCAAATGGCACTTTTGCCTCTGGGTACTTGGCATATAGGTCTTTTAAAGTTTTAGTATTTTCGGCGTTTTTGTTGATGGCCATATAACCGGTTGCTTTCTGCCATTTGGCTTGTTCTTCTGGCTTAAGGGCGTATTTGATAAATTCAAATGCACCATTTTGAACGTTTTTTGATTTGTCCTTTCCAATCCAAAGAGAAGCACCGCCAATGCTGACACCATTTCTTTTGACGCCATCTGGATGAGGAAAATAAGAAATTCCCAATTTAAGTTTGGGATTGACTGTTAACTGGCTGATGTAGGCAGATGTATTAAAGAAGATTCCGACTTTACCTGACATAAAACCGGCAATTTCGTTTGCTGCAGCATTTGATCCGGAACCATAATTCATGAAATCTTTGGCGTGGATGTTTTCCTGCAGCCACTTAAGATATTTTTGAGAGGTGGGATTGTTCAAATTAATTTTGTCTGGGGCACCAGCATGACCATCTTGATGGTTAACCAATAATTGATGG
>ASRJ01000032.1_pt1 | contig 9718 bp, 8 predicted proteins | sample 714228 | NCBI WGS metagenome assembly ASRJ01 (sample SAMN02954266, study PRJNA200717) | food metagenome | biome: terrestrial; feature: Turkish kefir grains; material: grain; isolation source: kefir grains from a family living in the Northwest region of Turkey and... | place: Turkey
TCCTTGAGCCGTTTTTTTTGGTTAGGTGCAGGGATCAGTGCCGTCGGAGCACGTTTCGGCTATATAGCAGGCGAACGGCAATCAATGATGGACTTGTCCGTCGTTGGTTGCTTTTTCTTATTTAAAGGTAGGCTTAGGTGAGAAAATATCCTCGCAAACAAATATTTCCATTTCCAATCTTCTTTTTTTACATCTCCCCAGTTATTTGGTAAATTAGCCATAGATGCATATGAATTTGGAAATCTATAACTAATGAATCATGTCAAGGGGGGATTCGATGTTTAATTTAACTAATCCAGAAATCATTGCCCGATTGGTTGCCGCTATTTTTGTTGGTGGAATCATCGGGTTTGAACGGGAGAGAAAGTCGCGTCCTGCCGGTATGAAGATGCACATTTTGGTTTGTATTGGTGCTTGTATCATTGCACTGATTCAATGCCAGCTAACCAGTATGACGGTTGATTACAATTTTGCCCACCCAAAAATTGTTGGGGCATTATCAGCCGATACCGCCCGACTAACGGCCCAAGTTGTTTCCGGAATTGGATTCTTGGGTGCCGGAACGATTATCATGACCAATAAGACTGTCAAAGGTTTAACAACGGCTGCCAGCATTTGGTCAGTAGCGGGTCTTGGCCTTGCACTGGGATATGGCTATTATTTGATTGCAACATTTGGCACGTTGATTATTTTCTTCTCATTGACAGCGTTAGCCTACTTGATTCCAATGGGCAATATTAATCGTCTTGAGATCAAGTTGAATGAGCACCAAACGACAAAATATATTAAGCAAGTTTTGAAAAAGTTTCATATCGATATTGAAAATACGGACGTCACCATTAAGCGTGATGAGGATGGCAGTCGAAATTATACGATTATGTATACCTTGGAAGTTCCCCGTAAGGTTGATACCAGTCAGTTGGTTTTTGAACTGTCTGATAATGAACAGGTGGATTACGTTCGATTACTTGAATAACCGGTGAACTCTGTGAGTTAAATTGTAAATGTAGAATGGCATGGCTAGAACCTTTTAGCTGTGTCTTTTTTTATTTGATTGAAATGCTAATGACCCGAGCTGCCCATTATTAGTAAAGTACTCATAATGATAACTTTTGGTACATAAAAGTATCTTTTGCAATTAGATCTTGCTACAATTATTCTTGTAATATGGTTAAGGGGACTCAACTAAATAAGGGGGAATACCGATATGTCCGATCAGACTGGCAGTTTCAGCCTCACTCGAACAGTTCGATTGATAGTTGTATTTGTTTTAACACTGGTATTTGGGGGATTGTTGTTCCAACAGTCAACTGCGGGGGCAGCTGAAAATGATGTAACATTTACACTCCACGCTGTGGATTTGAATGGAAATTCAATTGATGCACCGTTTAATAACAAGCAGATTGTGTCATCGGAAGCTGGCGGTGTGGATGTCTCCAAAGACGTTCCACTCAGCTTTGATAATGGTCGATATACGATCAAAGGGTATCATACAGATAATAAATCGGCTCAGCAGATTATGTACTACTATGAGCTGGATCAAGCAACTGATGCAGAGAAACTCGCAAAGTTAGTGAGCCTGTACGTTATGAATCCTGCCAGAGCAGCGGATGACAAAGCCGTCAACCTGTACTTTGCTTACCAGGACACCAATAATCCAAAGCCTGAACAGATTACGTTAACTGAAGGTGCTTTGGAACGTGAAGCAGGCAAGCTAAAAATCTTTTATACCGATGTTAATGGGAAAGAATTAAAACCTTCTATCAAGTATGATTTCGATGCAGTTCCGGATCCTGATCCATCGTTCCAAAAAGAATTTGATGGTTACCGTTATGTTGCGGCCGTCATCCGAAATCCCAAGCCATATGGGACATACGTATATTCTGATTCTAAAATATATGCCAATATGCAGACCAACGTTGATGATTTGCTGTTTCAAGCAATTTTGCAGCCAAGATATATCGATTCGGTTGCAAAGCGGCCTAAACAACATAGTTCTGGTGCAACCGCCACCTTTGTGTATGAAAAGGTTGCCCAAACTTTGACGATTGAATATCTCGATGAACAGGGTAAAGCCATTCCAGGTCATCCAGCGACAACTAAAGAATTGATGCCTGGTGAAGCTTATTCAGATTAGGCCCCAGAAATTGCCGGTTATACGCTGATCGGCGATAAGAAGATTACTGGCAAAATGAATGATGACACCAAGATTACATTTAAATACAAGAAACAGGTTGTGCCACCAACACCAAATAATAATGGTAACAAGACCAACAATAATTCAAGCAGCACCAGCGGAAACGGCAACAGTGTTGCCAATCAGGAAGTTATCTCAAGTACACCAAAATTCCCGGAACCAAGAACATTACCAGACGGTACCCAACTGCCGAATTATGCGGCAACTGAAGGTACTGTGGTATACGCAACCAAGAAAATTTATTTGTACAAGAACGCTAATTTTAAAAAGGACCAACGGATTGCCAAATATCCAAAGGTAAAACGGATCAACCGTCCAATGTTTGTGGTGACTGACTACGCCCGTTCAAACGGCGGGGCACTTCGATACAAAGTAAAAGATGTTAATCATCACAGTAAAACGGCTGGAAAAGTTGGTTATATCACGGCCAGCCGAAAGTTTGTGGTAAAAGTTTACTATTCATCAATGCCTAAGAGCAAGAAAGTGACAGTGATTGCCAAGAGGGGTGTCAATGCTTATAAGAATGCCAATTTAACCAAGAAAGTGAAGCATCACAAGACAGGTTCTCACCTCAAAGTTAAGAAGATGGTTAAACATAATTTGACCACCCGTTATCAGTTAAGCAATGGTGATTACATTACTGCAAATAAGAAATTGGTGATTCACGGAGCCTATTGATCTTCACTGAATCTACAGTGAAATTAAACTTCCAAAATAAAATGCGCTGCTACCTGTCATTAATGACAAGTATCAGTGCATTTTCAATCAATTGTGCGACTGAATAGTCTTGTTGACTGATCAAAAAATAGTCGAAATGCTTGCAAACATGCTTTATTAGTACTATTATCCATTACAAATAAGATATTCCATGTGCTTTTAACATAATTGGTTTCATTTTGCATTTAAGAGGGGATACCAAGTGGTTGGTAACCTGATGGTGCTTTGAGAAAACTTTAAAGTGTTTAATCGAAAATTCCGATGTGTTACACATGCGAGGTCATTAAATTGATCGAAATTTTAAAGCCGCTTCAGCCTTTATTCTAAGCACCGCCTTGATAATTAAAATATGTAAGTAATGTTATAACATTCAATTTTGACTTTATGCAAGTTCAAGGGAAATATTCATTATCTGTCATGAAAAATACGGAATATGTTTCTTTAAAATGCATAAAAGTGTGAAGACATAAATACCTAATTATGGAATTGTGAAGTTTTTTCACCTTTTTTTGAAATGGCATTTGACGGTCTTAATGCGTGTTACAATAATTTCTACTCAATCATTGGGGGAATGTTATGAAGAAAATTAAAGTCAGGAAGATCGGGAACTCCCTAGGGGTTATTCTTCCAAAGTCGACAGGTATTCACGAGGGTGATGAGCTGTATTTTATGCAAAAAGGGGAGCGATTAATTTTGGATATGACAGAAGCTGACATTAATCGTGCAAGAACAATCATTGAAAAGGGGTTTGATGACTTCAAGTATAATCGGACCCTAACAGAAGATGAAATGGCAAAACTGTTAGGAAAGTACGGGTGGCATAAATGAAGATGCTGACTCGTGTACTTTATTCCAGATCCTTTTATGAATCGTTGGTTTCTACCATTAATAATTGCAAGCACCGAAATGCAAGCAATCAGACTATCGAAGAATTTGTGGCTGAATTTAACAACACAATTAATGGCTTGAGAGATGCATTTAACAGTGTTGAAGTTGTCCCGACGGAATTTGAAAGACTATCTGACATCTATCATCTTAGTAAGCCTACTAGAAAGATTAGTGTGAACAGCGAGTTTACAATTCTGTATCGGTATGATGCAAACGAAAATATGGTTCAAATCGGCCCATTTGTGGATAAAGACGAAATTCATTTACAAATTCAGTCCAATAAAGACTGATATGCTGTACACGGTTTAAATTTGAACGGAAACAAGTCAATCAAAGGGTTGGCGGGGGATCTAATCACAAAGTGATTAGATCCCTTTTTTCACCAGTGGGAAAAATTAGGAACCTCAAAATGTTTTTGGTGAAGAATTAGTCGGACTTGATCGAGAATACTAGTTCTTCGGCTGGAAATATCCTATTTTTGACCTATAAAACAATAATATTGAATAAATCATTAATTTTTTGACTAACAATGGTGAATGCTGGTAACATAAGATAACATTATATGAATACAAAAATCTGATTAGCATTTAAAAACCATTTTTCTGAAATATATATTCTGCAAGTACTGCATCTTCTTTTATAATAAACCAATAGTTTGAAATTGTTGATTTATCGGCATTATCCCGCAGTTATGTTATAACTTTTTTAAAAGGTTATACTATTTAACACCTGAATAATATAATGATCAATGCATTGCTTGCGAATATTTTATGCCCATGATATAATCGTTTGGTAATTAAAGAGTGCTGGTTAACTAAATTCAATTAGCAATACGACATGCATTTTGTTACAGGAGGGGTGTTTATCGTGAACGAAAAAATTAAGTTCAGTTCAAGAAGTATTTGGAAATGGCTCGGTATTTTCTTGTTCATAGTTTCAATATTTATTGGTGTTGGATCTCAGACTCATAGTGTAAAGGCGGCTGACATAAGCACCAGTGTAACAGGCTTAGGAGGCAATGACGCCTACTATCAAAAAGACGGAAGTACCGATTGGATAAAAGCTGATTCGTCGGTAACCGACAATTGGCAGAAGTACACTAACTACAAATTAAGATATAAATACACAATCCCGGATGGGACTGTTGTAAAGAATGGCGATACTGCAAAAGTCACTTTACCTGCTGGAATTACACTTCATGATGCACAACCGTTCGATATATTTGATAACAATGGTACTGTTATTGGAAGATTCACTCCTGACAGCGGATCCAAGACCGGTACAATTACTTTCAATGGTTATTATAGTGAACATGTGAACGGTCGTGGCGGAACACTGACATTTGAAGTTAATGGATCCAAAGATGATTCTAAGTCTAACCCATACATTGGTAAGAATGGCTGGTCTTTCAGCGGGGATTTCAAAAATGTGAATTATCCACAAACCAGTGATAAGCGAAATCAATATGTTATGTGGGATGCGCGTGTTAATGATGGAAAATTTCAAATGAATAATTTGCTGATTAATGACACATTGTTAAACACTGACAAACAAAAAATTGTATTGGATCCTATAACATCAAAACCGATTATCCAAATTACAGATGACGATAATAACGTTATCCCTGATTCGGATTACACAATTTTATATTCGGCTAGTGACCCCGCTAAGTTTTCCATTCAGTGGAATGGTACGTTAAACAAAGCAATCAATATCAAATATCTCACTAAGATCACTGATCAGGGATACCTGCAAAGTGGGTCTGGAATATCACTTCAGAATAATATGGACCTGACTGGAAATATTCCAAATGATGGAACTGGTGGTGATGGTAAATCTGTTGTTATCAACAAGACTACCCAAGGAACATTTACAATTGGTGGTCATGGAGAAGGTTATGGTACAAAGTTTAGTATTAATGTCACGAAAAAATGGGTGGGTAAGCCCGATGATGTTAAACTGCCAGACAGTATAAAGGTAACATTATACGCAAAACATGATGGAGATTCAAAGCCGGTTTCAACTGGGAAATCACTTACATTGACCGCACCCGATTGGAAGGGAACGTTCACGGATCTTTGGACACTGGATTCAAATAAGAAGAAAATTGAGTATTCTGTTGTAGAAGATCCAGTCTCCAATTACACTGCCACTACAAGTTCACAATCGCTTGATGATAAAACTGACGATGTGACAATTACTAATACCTATGCTCCGGCAAAGACTTCAATCAAGGTTAACAAGGTCTGGAAGGACGTTCCTAAAGGAGTCAACACGCCTCCAGTTACAGCAACCTTGTATAAAACCGTAAATGATACCACAACTTCAACGGGTCAGACTCGTCAGCTTAATACGAGTAACGGATAGGCTGCTCAATTTACAGATCTGCCAGTAAAAGATGATTCTGGAAATACAATTAAATACACAGTTAAAGAACCAACGGTTCCTGGATATAAATCTACTGACAGTGACCAGGCACCGGCCAATGGTTCAGTTACATTTACGAACCAGTTTGTTCCAGAGACAATTAAAGTTGTGAAAACTTGGAAAGGTGTTCCTGACAAGATCACCACGCCATCAATAACCGCAGTCTTATATCAGACAGTTACGGAAAATGGTAAAGAAGTCACAACACCAACTGGGAAAACAATTGAACTGACTAAGGCAAATGGCTATGCTGGAGCGTTCTCTAATTTACCTCAAGTTGATGATCAAGGAAGAACAATTAAATATTCTGTATCTGAAAAATCGATTCCAACAGGGTATACATCTACCACAGACAAACAATCGCCTGATAAAAATGGCGTTGTAAACTTAGTTAATGAATACACTGCCCATAAGACCTCCGTTTCGGTCAATAAGGACTGGCAGGGAGTTCCTGACAACGTCAAAACGCCATCAATCACCGTTAATTTATATGCAAACGGTAAGAAGATCGATGATAAAACCTTGAATAGCCAGAATGGTTATTCCACTAGATTTGATAATTTTCCTGAAACCGATGATAACGGCAAAACAATTGACTATACCGTTTCTGAATCAACAGTTGATGGATATAAACTCACAAATGATACCACCAAGAATGGTCAAGTAAAAGTTGTGAATGGTAAGGTGAAATTGACTAACCAATACATTCCGAAGCAGACCAAGATTACCGTTAAGAAAACGTGGAAAGGCATACCTAAAGGTGTAGATAGGAAGAAGTTGTCTATTCAAGCAGTTTTGTATGCTAATGGTAAAGCAACTAAACAAACCGTTACCTTGAATTATGCCAATAAGTGGTCGGCTGATTTTACCGATTTGCCTCTAACAGACAGTCAAGGTAAGCAGATCAAGTACACTGTTGCAGAAAAGTCTCTGCCAGATGGATATACAACAACCACTTCTGGCCAACAAAAGGCTAATAAAGATGGCCTTGTAAAATTGGTCAATGAATATGTTGCCCATAAGACTTCCATTAAAGTCAACAAGAATTGGGCAGGAGTTCCAGATGGTGTCAAGACACCTTCAGTAACTGTTACCTTATATGCCAACGGCAAGTCAACCAATGACAAACTTACCTTGGATAGTCAGAATGGTTACTCAGGTGAATTTAAAAACTTACCTGAGACCGATTCCAAGGGCCAAACAATTAAATATACCGTTGTTGAATCACAAGTGAGTGGTTACAAATCTGATAATAGTGGGCAAATCAAAGTTGTTGATGGCAAAGTAACATTGACTAACCACTATATTCCAAAACAGACTAAAATCACTGTTAAAAAGATCTGGAAGGGTGTTCCAACTTCAGATACCAGAGATCGGAGCATCGAGGCAGTCTTGTATGCCAATGGTAAAGCAACCACCAAGACCGTTACTTTGAATGCCGCAAATAATTGGACTGCTGATTTCACAGGGTTACCAGTAACTGATGAAAATGGAAAGACAATTGTTTACACTGTCGCTGAGAAATCTGTTCCAGCAGGATATACCACAAGTACTTCTGGTTTGCAGCCGGTAAAGAACGGTGTTGTTACCCTTGTTAATGACTATGTTCCAAACAAGACATCAGTAACTGTGAATAAGATTTGGCAGGGGGTTCCAAAAGGAACGAACACGCCATCAATTACAGTTACCCTGTATGCAAATGGTAAGCCGACTGATAAGACAATCACACTGGATAGTTCGAACGGTTATTTAGGCCGATTTGAGAACTTACCCGAAACTGACGATCAGGGTAATAAGATTACCTACACGGTTGTCGAAACTGCCGTAAACGGCTACACTTCAACCACCACTGGCCAACAAGTCGTTAAAGATGGGGCTGTAACTTTGGTTAACGTGTTTGTACCAAAGAAAACATCAATCAAAGTCGTCAAGGAATGGTCAGGAGTTCCAGATGGAACTGTTGCACCAAGTATTACAGCAACCCTGTATGCAAATGGCAAGGCAACGGATCAAGTTGTAACACTTGATTCAAGCAATGATTACACGGCAACCTTTGACAATTTACCAGAAACTGATGCCGATGGTAATCCGATTATCTACACTGTTGCCGAGACTAAAATTCCGGATGGGTATACATCCTCTACGACTGGCCAGCAGTCAGTTAAAGACGGTGTGGTTACCTTGAAGAATACGCACACGCCAGATACACCAGTAACGCCTGTAACACCTAAGACGCCAAAAGTTCCAGGACAACCTGATAAAATAACACCTGGTACTCATTCAACTTCTGAAGGCGGCGAGATTACGAAGACTCCTACCCAGTCAGGAAAAACAACTCAACAAGCCAACACCACCCACGCAAGCAATCCTCAAGCAAGCACCCCTCAAACGGTTACTCCTGCTAAAGGAAAATTGCCACAAACTGGTGCTAAAGCTAAGCAAGAAATTGCCTTAACGGTAGTTGGAATCTTGTTGATTGGTTTACTGATTGCTTGGAAGTATATTGGATTAATTAAAAAGTAAACTAAAATGAACAATTAGTTCATTGATCATTATTACTAAAAGACGATTCAAACAGCCATGTGAGGCTGCTTGAATCGTCTTTTTGTGTTCTGTGTCATATGGTTCAACTGAACTAACGTTGGTGACTAGTGCAATTTAAAGCGATTGTGTGATATATGTCCAAGGATAATAAAAAAATCCGTCATTAGTTGATAGACCAAGTCTATTACTAATAACAGATATCGTTGAGGCTCATTAAAATGCGCTCATAGGCATTTTGATGCAAATTTACCCACGTACCAACAGCTCCATTTGACCCTTTTGTGGGGCGAAGTTAATGCCCAATAAAGGCTCATCAAGAATCTTACCGTATTCATCCAATACGTCCAGTGGTAGAGGTGTATGTAATTTTAGTGATGAGATAACCTCTTGTGGGTTGTCGGCTTCATCCAAATTGATAAAGAGGTTGATTTTGCTGACAACGTCTCGATAAAGATCGGTCAAAATTGAATTGGGCTTCCCGGCGACATCAGTGATGACGACTTGAGCTGGGTCAAAGCCAAAATGGTTGAATCTTACCATTTTTAATACATCGAATAAATTATTCATTACCTTCATGTCCCTTCAGAATGAATCGTTTAGATATTAGTTTAGACGTATTGGCATATAAATGGCAAGAATTATTTCCTTTTGATGTGTAAAGTTGGCTCAAAACATACAAAAAAGCAGTCAAATCAAAATTTGCATTTCGACTTGACTGCTTAAATGAAATGGTCAGTAGCTTAACTAGTCACCATCCATAATTGAGTTTTTAAGAATGACATAATCAACTTTGGTAATATCCATTAACTTACGGCACCAGCGTATGAAATTGATGACTGAAGGTCTTGCTGCATTTCGGTTAAGTGTCGGCATGTGGCCACGATATGGGACCAACATTTGACGGCCTTCAACGTTGCGGTAGGCACCTTTGACGTCTGAGCTGAA
>ASRJ01000159.1_pt1 | contig 9516 bp, 13 predicted proteins | sample 714228 | NCBI WGS metagenome assembly ASRJ01 (sample SAMN02954266, study PRJNA200717) | food metagenome | biome: terrestrial; feature: Turkish kefir grains; material: grain; isolation source: kefir grains from a family living in the Northwest region of Turkey and... | place: Turkey
TGAGAAGACGGTTCACAGTGACAATCCTAAAGTGGTCAAGGAAACGACCATACTGTTGATGCGTTTTAAGATTTTGCCATTGATAATGCAAAAATGTTGGGGCTAAAGGTTGCTCCACACGTAATGCCAAAGTTAAATGTTTAAGCGAGGTATTTAATGAATGAAAATTAGTGAAATTTTACAAAAAGAATATCCTAATATTCAAGATACGTTTATTTCCGGGCGGGATGCCTCGAACCTGGGGTGGAAGAACGACGAGACCATTAATCTGTCAGGCAGTGCTTATCTTGACGATAACGACGTCTTTCATTATTCCGCTAGTCAAAATATCAAGGACAATCCCATCGATTTGTTTAACATGATTAATCTGCATCGAACCCAACTGCGGCCCACTTATATCATGAAGCGTCAGTACTATAAAGGGCGTCATCTTAATGTCCTTAATCGTAAACCAACGCCTCATGGAGATCCCGATAATCGGCGCATAGTGAATATGCCTAAAAAACTCGTTGACTCGTTCAACGGGTATTTTATCGGTACGCCAATTGATATTGCTTATCAGGATCCATCTGATGAAGGAACAGCGGAGAGCAACAAAGTTAATGACTTGATCACGGCAATGACTAAACATCAAGTCTTGGATGATGTCTTTACAGAAGCGTCTAAGTGGTCAAGCGTCTATGGACGCGCTTTATTTGTATCTCTATACTGATGCGAAAGCATATCCCCATATCACTTTTCTAGATCCCTTAAATACGTTTATTGTCTATGACAATACGATTCAAAATAAGCCCTTATTTGGGGTAACCTACAGTTACTATCCGGATAGCAAGGGCAACGAATTGTTACATGGACAGCTAATTGAAATTGATGATACGGTGCCGTTTAGTAACTCTGCTACCAGCGATGCGTCCTTAGTATTTGATGAAAATCCCGATCCAGACACTGGCGTTGACAATAATTTGGGGCATCCCTTCAGTCAACTGCCAATTGCCGAAATCATGGACAATGAAGAGCGAATTGGGGTTTTCGACGATATTGTTAGTTTGGTCGATGACTTAGATAGTGCTGTTAGTGCTAAATCTAATAACTCTGATTCGTTTGCGGCTAGCATCTTGAAAGTTATTAATTCTGAACTTGACGATGATCAACTTAAAGAAATTAAGCAGTCAAGAGTCCTTAACCTATATTTGGATAAAGCCTGGGCTGAATCTGATGAGTCTAAGGCTTTACCAACGCCGGATGCTGAATTTATGGAGAAGCCATCTGGTGACCAACTACAAGAGAATCAGATTCAGCATGATACTGACTTTATCTATCAAGTTGCTCAGATTCCTAATCTTGACAATATTGATTTTAGTACCTCAGCTGCACAAGCACTTGATTTTAAAATTCACTCCATGAAAATCAAAGCGCTGAACAAAGAAACCAAGATGAAAAAGGCACTGACTCAAATATGGGCGTGCGCTTTACAGGCACAGGGGATTAATGTTGATGACGTTGATAACTTAGAGTACACCTTTAACTTTACAATCCCGCACAACTTGTTAGCCGAAGCACAGACAGCAAATGAGTTACAATCAACGACTTCTCAAGAAACGGCGATTGCTTCTCTTTCAAATGTTCCCGATGCTAAAAAAGAAATGCAGAAAATTGCCGCTGAACAAGATCAGCTGGCACAAGAAGCGAAGGCACGCACGCCTGACCCATACGCTGATAGTAATAACAGTCAGAATGATACTTCACAGACTAAAGGTGATGATTAATGAAGCCTATTAGTGAAGCTCAAGAGAAGAAGTACATTGCCAAGTTACTTAAGAGTGATGAAGAATTATATGGTAGAGTTCATGATGCCTATCAAGTGGCATTACAAGAAATTGAGGATCATCTTAATTTCTTCATTGCTGAATACGGAGTAGCAGGTCTATTAAAATACGTTGAGCTGTTAAAACGGGATTCCGATGCTGATAGACGTCGTCTGCTTCATTTTCAAATGGCGACGCTTAAGGATGATGATTCCCAATCTCAAAATCGATTTAGGGAATATACCAGGAATGCACCAATTGATCGGTATCATACTTTGAATTCTTTAATTGGGTTCAGCATTGCCGGTGCTACCATCGCTACGATTAAATCACTTGGTCGAACGTTAAACAGTGATTTTAAACGGGACGTTAGTCGTCAATTCAATAACGATCGTTTAGCTAAAAAGGCTGGGGCAGATGTCGTGAAAGAAGCCAACATTACTAAGCGAGAAATCTTACGCAATTCCGAAAAGATCATCAGTACAACAATTAATGGCAATCAATGGAGCGACAATATCTGGCTCTACAACGATAACCTCGTTAACAACGTTCAATCATTAGTGGCTAAATCATTGCGAGCTGGATTAAAACAAGCAGATGTCAACCAGTTATTTCCGAGTATTCGTACGGCTAAACCACAGACGATAACTGGCTTATTTGAAACTAATGATGCTTATATCAGACGCATGATTGTTACTGAACGGGCGCGCGTTTTAGACAGAGCGACAACGCAGGTATTTAGGTCGCAAGGAATTGCTTACTTCGATTGGGTAACTCAACCAGGAGCGTGTGATATATGTGAAGCAATTGCTGAAGATGGGCCCTATGCCGTTAATGATGCAAACTCTCCAAGCATCCCTGATGACTCCCACCCTAACTGTCGTTGCACCAAAATAGCACACGTTTCGTTAGTTCCATTATTAGGCGTTGCTGGCGCCATAGCAGCAGTTGACCATTCAAATAAAAATCAAACAAGTAATGATGAGCAATGAGTAAAAACTTCATTGCTTTTTACTTTGTCCCAAACATGCTTAAGACATTAAACTGCGCAAGGAATTAACAGCCGACAGGCTATAAACGGAGGCAACACATGGAATCAGATAAATTAAACATGGACTTGCAGTATTTTGCTGACGCCGGCCAAGAAGGTAGCCAATCCCAATCTGGTGCACAAGGTGGAGAAAGTGGCGAAGGTGGCCAAAATGCCAACAACAATACCGCAACAAACTCTGGTAATCAAAACGGCCAACCATCTCAAGACTTTATTAAGAATCTTGTCGACACTGTCACCAATAATGCCAATCAGAATCAAAGCAATCAAAATACTAATGGTAATAGTGATCAAGCTGATAATGATGACACATCGTCAAAAGACAACACTGATGATAATAATGGCGATAACAGTAGCAATGACAAGATGTTTACGCAAACCGAAGTTGATAAATTGCTCAAAGATCGTGAATTCCGTGCTCATAAAAAAGGCATTGAAGAAGGAAAAAAGGTCGGCAAGAGTAGTGCCGAAAAGTACGCCCAAATGACTGACGATGAAAAACAGCAAGAGAAAATCAATGAAATTCTTAAAGAGAATGAAGAGCTCAAGGCTGATAAAAATCGATCAGAAATGCGTAGCGAGGTACTCAATCAGCTTAAAGATACCGGTTACCAATTTACCAATGACGATGTTGAGACACTTATTAGTGATGATCCAGAAGCAACTAAACACAATGTTGACAACTTCAAGGATTTACTTAATCGCGTCGTTAAAAAGACAAAGCAGGACATGTTTAAGAATCACAATATTCCACAAAGTAATCAGCAGCAAACTACTGAAGCGCCGAGCTTTGGTGAGATTGTTGCCAAAAATACCCTTGGAGACCCTAACCGATTTAAGGGTAAGTTTTTTGACCAAAAATAATAAATGAGGTGAAACAGGATGGTACAACAATATTTTGCTAATTCTGATCCTCGAGTAAGACCTGACTTAACTGTTGGCTTACCGGGGACAATTGATAGTTCAACCGTTAGCGCTAATCCTAGTGGCAAAAAGATTATCCTACAAGGTACGCCAGTTGGTGCAAAGTCCGACTGGTTGAGTGCCGATCAATCCAAAGGCACGACTAAACTTTCTAAGTTTACTGGTGGGGGTGGTCAAGTATTTGCTGGCGTAATCGCTGCTGATACTGATGTTACTGCTGGCGATGCTGACGTAACGATTTGGTTTGATAATGTTTATCTGCGCCAAAATCGGCTTGATAGTACGGTTGTGACTGATTTGCAGGCAGTTGCTGGTAAAACACCAGGTATTCAGTTAATTAATCGATAAGGAGATGTGATATCGTGACAACACCATTTGATTTGCTTCAAGCAAACTATTTACAAGGATATTGGAATAGCAATCCAGAATATACAGCTCCCTATCTCATGGAAGCTCTATTTACACCAACTAAGCAAAAAGCTGACAATGTTAAGCTGCTTAATGGTCAGGATATTTATCCAGCACCGTTAGATTATACCAAAGAAGATTCAGTAGCTTTGCCAGTTGAACGTGGTTCACTTTCCACGGGCACACTGCCGACTTACAAATTTAAGAACTCATTAAATCTTAACGAAACTGATTTCAAAGATTTAAACAACGCGTTAGGTTCTAACGATCAGAACCTTATTTTGACCATTACCAAGAAGCTGTATGATGATCAAGCTAATTTGCTTATTCGAGCTCGCTTTACACGCGAATATTACGCAATTCAGGCACTCTTGAACGGTAAATTAACTATTGGGAACCTAGTGGCAGATTACGGATATGAAAAATACCAGAGCGCTAAAGCAACCAAGCCGTGGACTGATGCTGCATCTAATCCTTACGATGATGTTCAGTCTGTGAAGGATACCGCGGCACAGAAGTCAGGAACGGCTTTAAATCGCGCGCTGATGAACTCGACAACGATGTACACACTGATGCATAACGAGGCACTCCATAATACTATTTTTACGGGTTCTGTATCACCACAAGGTAATATTCTTACTCAGCCAATGGTTGTTCAATGGTTCTCGGCAGTCCTGGGGATGTCAGTAGTCGTTTATGACAAGGGATGGAATAATAACGGCAAGTTCGAGAAGTTCATTCCTGATGGTAAATATTTTTCTTCCAGGAAGTGCAAACGCACCGGTTGGCCTAGATGAATTTTGTTGAAACGCCTGAAGAAAATTTATCTGGTACTGCTGGAATGGGAAACGTTGCTCTATTCGACACAGGGGTTTCCTTGTTAACCAAAGCCAGTGATGATCCAGTAACGGTTAAAACAATTGTTGATGAGAAGTTTGTGCCCACAATTACGGTGGCCAAACAAGTCTTTATTCTTGATGTTTTGGCGGGTAAATAATTTGCCGCAGGAAGCTGAAAAACCAACCGTAACCAGTAACTCAGCACACTATGATTTGAAATAAGGAGGAAAGCTTATGTTCCCAGATCAAATTGATACATCCAAGAATTTTTCTAAAAATGGCAATGTTTGCTATACCGTACAGCCAGGCGATGAGCTGTGGGCAATCGCAACCGCCAACAATACGACAACTCGTAAATTAGCCAACTTGAATCGGATCTATCCACAATCCGATCTCACTCCTGGTAAAGATATCATTATCTTTAAAAGGGTCCAAGTAGAAGGTGATCATATGGACTATCCATTTGACCAAAGTGAGGTCATTGCCAGTGTTAAAAGGCTGTCAGATGTTGATGTAAGCGATGATGCATTAAATGATTTACTTAAAATTGCTTATGGCCTGCTTAAACCACTAAACATTCCTACTGATCAGTTTGTTTGGAACCAAGCCATGGAAATGAAGATTCTATCACTGATTTGGATCAATTCTGACCTTGGCAAAGGTATCCTGGTGGATAATTTTAAGGACTTACACACCCAATACAATGGTAATGCGACTAATCATTGGGAAGAGTTGCTAAATGACCTACTGAGCCGATATGGACATTCAAGGTGGCGAATTAAACTTGGCTGAACTATTTTCTGATGACAATAATTTCCCCAAAATTAAAGAGGAACTGAGAGCCCTCAATCATTACCGCGTGGAAGTTGGTGTCATGATCCCAGTTGGCAATAAGTCACTGGCCTTTTTACAGATGATTGCTACTGTCAATGAATTTGGTGCTGAGATTTATCCTAAGAACGGTCCATATTTGGTCATTCCGATGAAAGATGGGAGCTTCTATAAGCTTAAGCACGTTAAAATCCCTGAACGCTCATTTCTTAGAGATGGCATTGACTTAGGGATGTTTCGCATCAATGAGCTTGTTGAACGTGACCTTAGTCGCATCATGAATAGTGAATTAACGGCTTATGAACTGTATGAAGATGTGGGTCGATTAATTCAACAACGGATCAAAGATGAAATCAAGCTTAAAGTTACGCCGCATAACGCGCCAATAACCATCGAGAATAAGGGTAAAGACGATCCGCTTGTTGATACGGGTGCATTGCACAAATCAATCGGATGTAAGGTGATAGAAATTTGAAGTTTATAAAAAGAAATTTGATTAAGCGTTACGGCATTCCAATTCGAATCTATCGGAATACGTCGTATCAAGACGGCGGAATAACCTTAACCGGCGACTTTTTACGAACTAATTTCCGTGAGCAGCCTTATATTGACGTCAGTGAGCCAATCGCTCCAGTTAGTCCGAATGCTAATGCTAATCAAATTATCCTAACTGGAGACGGTAAGAGCATTAATTGCAGCCATGAATGGTACTCACTTCAGGACGTTCCGTTTGGGACGATCGTTGCCATTAAAACCGGCAATGATGATCAGAACTGGGAATGTTTACAGGTTGTTGGTAAGGATCCCTATTATGGCATGTCTGATGCTTGTATCTACTATCTGCGGTCTAACAGTCAAGAGGTGAATAGCGATGAAGCGAACCATCAACTGGACGGAAGCAATCGCAACAATGCGACAAACGATCCGTTCTTTGACCAATCTTGATGAAAAACATGTAATTGAAGACTATTCACTTGGCACGAAGCCAACATTGCCTTTTATTACTGTGCATCCCCGTGGCAGTCTGGTTATGCCGGTTCAACATATGTATCCCATGCATGAACCGGTTGATACCCATATCTCAATCACTATTCATGCCGAAACCGAAACCAGGGCACTTGATATAATGGATAATCTCCAAGCCAATTTACGTGATCCAGAAATTCATTATCAGGTTAAGCAACGCGGAATTATTATCGTTGCCATTCTTGATCCGCAGGATAGAAGCGTGATTGGGATTAACAATTCAGAACAGCAGTATGGTTTTGACTTACAGATTAGATTAGAGCGTAACTTTGAATCTGATCTGCCAACTATTGAAGCCATCGATAGCAACAATGAAAAGATTACGAAGAATTAGGAGGAATTATAATGCCTATTACAAATGAACCACTTGGCCCAGTGCATACTTCAGTAAAGACTGTTCGAAAGGTCAAGGAACTTGGGGATCAAATTCCAAAGTATTTGATTGAAGATTCCCATGTAACTGAAGCAACTCAAACTCAGTACAACGATCTTCGAGAAGTCGGTGATGATTTTGATCCCGACTCATTAGTTTATAAGCATGCTAAGGCGGCTTTTGGTGGCTCTAACCCCCCGGAAGCAATTCTGGTAGTGAAAGCAGTTGCCCAAAATACCTATGTATCGCCAACTAGTTTAACGGTTGATCATGCCTCAATCTCAGGCGTCGTCGGTCAAACTGGTAAAGTTACAACGACTCTTTTGCCAGCAACCGCCACCGAAAAGAATGTAACGGCAACGTCAGGTGATACCGATGTAGCGACCGTTTCACCAAATGGAGATGGCAGTTTCACAATTGTTTATAAGTCTGCTGGTCACGCTACTATTACCTTTAAGACTGGGGTTAATGATGATATTACCGCTACTACTGAAGTTACAGTAATCGCTAATTTGAACCCAGTAACCGGCGTCACCCTTGATAAAACATCCATTTCAGGACATACCGGCGGTAATGAACAATTAACGGCCAAAGTTACACCTACCACTGCCACTAATAAAAATGTATCATTTTCATCTAAAGATGAAGGCATTGCGACGGTTGATAAATCTGGCAAGGTTTCATATGTTAAAGCCGGCCACACTCAGATTATTGCCACAACTGAGGATGGTGGGTTTACAGCAACTTGTGATGTAACTGTATCATGAGGATGATGGATTTACTGCACAGTAGCACCTGCTTCTTCAGCAGCAAAAAAGTAGTGAATTAAATAATGAATATCTAACATGAGGAGTTTTGCGAGTAATCGTAAAATTCCTTTTTAGGAGGAAAAATATTATGGCTGATTCAACTAATCTAATTTCCGCAGTTAAGAAATTCTATAACTCCGGGGATGAGTATTTGATTCCAGTAGGAATCGATAAAAGTAAAATTCCGGCGCTTTCAAATTATATTGAGGCGCAGAACACCGGTATCTTAGCCGTGGATGTGGATAATATTTCCGATACGGCTGCATACGCATCAAACGTTAATACAATTGCTTTTAAAACCCATACCGACGATACACATGCTAATGTTCTTTCATCTGGAACGATTGGAGCCGTTGGCTCTTTACCTGTTGGAAGTTTCGATGTCGCTAATACATCGGGATTGGATGAAAGTGTCTTACCACAAGATCAACTGTCATTCCAACAGGATCAACTGACACCTTACACCGAAGGTAACATCAACACTTACTACTATGCTCAAGGAATGCCAATTGTGCGTGATGGCAAGACGTTAAGTGGCGACTATATCGATATGCTTCTTGGACGTGATTTTATTATCAAGCATAGCAACAAGAAGCTTACTGAAATCATGGTTAAAAATCCTAAAATTTCTTATGATAACACCGGTATTAACTTGCTTAAGTCGGGCGTTGAGAGCGTCTTTGATCAACTCTATCGGAATGGTGGCGTTGGTGAAAAAGCAAATGGCAAGCCGGACTACGATGTCACCGCGTTACCTCGTGAGGACATGAAGGACGTGGATGTTTCTCAACGGATTTACCGCGGGTTGTCCTGGAAGTACCATCCAGCCGATGCGATTGACGATGCGTATATCTCTGGCGAAATCGATTTATAGGAGGACGTAGAAAATGAAACTTACTCAACATACATTTGACCCTTGGGAAGTGTCAGTTCAAATTGATGGCCTCCCATTTACTGACTTTGGCACTGGCGATAAAGTAGCTGTTGCTTGGAACAACGATAACGTTACTGATTCGGTTGATAATAATGGTAATGGTAAATCAGCCATTAACCATGATCATTCTGGTACGTTTACGTTTAGTGTTGATCCTAATGCTGCCAATTATGCTCATCTCATTGACTTGGCCAACAATTTGACTGGCGTCCCTGTATCAGTAACATCAAGCTTTGCTCACTTCCATACAGATAGTGCACGAATTACCCGTCCTACTGATACAACTCTTAACGCTGATTATCCAAGTGTTTCTGTAGTATTTAAGGCTTCTGTATTGCAAGTTGACCCGATTACTGCATAAAACAATTTATATTCAATTGATAAATAAAGGAGAATGTTTAAATGACAGAAGAAGTTAAAACTAAGTCAACAACTAAAAAAGGTGACTGAAACACCTGTTAAGGACCAAAATTGGTAGAACTGAACGAATGGCATGATTGTTGGCTCTGTAACTCT
>ASRJ01000114.1_pt1 | contig 9507 bp, 11 predicted proteins | sample 714228 | NCBI WGS metagenome assembly ASRJ01 (sample SAMN02954266, study PRJNA200717) | food metagenome | biome: terrestrial; feature: Turkish kefir grains; material: grain; isolation source: kefir grains from a family living in the Northwest region of Turkey and... | place: Turkey
CTCAAAAGTCTATCACAAATGGCTTTTTAAATTTCTAACTTAATTTTACAAACAGGGACATAAATTATTAACTGAAACTTGAAAGTATGAAGACAGACTGATCCCTTGGTATCACAGGGCATATTTTAATTAATTTAACCATTTAGCTTGCTGTTAACAGCGAAACTAACCGTTTCGGCAAAAATGTGAAGAACTGATTCATCATCTGAATAATTTGGGCTCTTCTTGCATAAACTTCATGATTAATAATCGTTTTTAACGAATTTAGAAGCCATACCAGTGCTTGAGACAACTCAATATCTGGCATGGCTTCGTTCATTATAAAGAATAAATCCCCAATGGTGCGATCATCCTGATTTTGCCGTTCCTGCCAAGCTAATAGGTCATAAGTCATCATGACAATTGCTAAATGGCCACAAAGCCCGTCATAATTTTGAACTTGTGATTTGTCGAGCCGCAAGTATTGCTTGGCAACTTTAAAGTAATTCTCAATTTGCCATCTTCGGGCGTATAGTTGAATGATCTCTTGTGGCTGAAGGCCTAACTGAGTCGTTGCCAGTACTAGGTAGTCATCTTGACGGGCCCGATTAGCCACAAATACCAAGCGAAGCTTGAATTTTTGGTTCCCGACGTGCGCTTCGACAAAGCAGCTGTATTGATAAGCTTGCTTGGGTTGATATTTTGAGGCCTGCAGTCGCTTGTATAATGCTTTAACTGAATATTGCCGTCCGCGATATTGATAGTAAATTTTGCTGGACCGTTTAAGCATGCCCACGCCGTTTAATCCCAACTTGGTTAATTCATAGAACATTTTTGGTGAGCTATACCAGCTATCAAATAACACATAGTCAGCTAGAACGCCATTTGCGAGGGCTTGCTTGACAAGTTGCAATGAAACGAGGTTCATTTTTTGCTGTGCTTGGCGACGTCTCCGGCCAGCAATTGTTCGTTGATCGGTTGTTTTAGCTGATTTTCCAAGGACGTTTTGTGGCTTCTTGGAAGACATTAATGCAAAGTTGATCGGTAAGAATGTATTGGCGTCACTCCAACCCAAAGTTAAAGCCCGGTATCCCTTAATATATAACTGTTTGTCATGGTCAAAGACTCGCGCTAGTAATTCGGTTTGGGTGGCGTACTCACGGGAAAAGAGTGTATCGTCAATGATCAATGCTAACCGCCGCCGGCGGTCAATAAACGGTCGTAAATGCTTGATTAAATGACTCCCAACTTGACAAATCAAGCGTTGCCAATTGATCCGGCCATCGTTCAAATTATTTCTGACGGTGCGACTGGTAAAGTTAGGTGTTTCATGGGCTCGATAAAGCGAGCGTCCCAGGAACTTTGTCGTGAGCAGCCATTCAATGACCTTCATCAAGCTGATTTCTGAATTCCGGCGATAATTCACCAACTTGGTGAGTTTAGATAGACCAATGAGGAAGTAAATTGATGAACATATTGTGAGCTCGTTTCTGTATTTTTTTGTCTTATAATATTCATGACGTAAGTCTCCTTTGTATCTTGGTTTTGGTCGACTAAAGTATACAACGCAGGAGAGCTTGCGTTTATTTTTTTGCTTAAAAAAGCCAATAACCACACGCCTTTGGCGTGATTATTAGCTTTCAAGTTTCAGTTTATCTTTTCATTTATGCCTTAAATACTTATACTAAAATGTATCTGGGAGATGATTTTGTGAAAAGAATTGTTAAATCAGCAATTATTTCAATTATATTATCAGGCACCGTTGCTTTTTCGGTCAATACGTATCAGGTTGATACAACGGCTGCCGCAAAAACTACCAAGGTAAAGGGTATGCCTAAATCATTACGTCATGTTTGGATCCGAGGCAAATACAAAACTAAAATTACCAAGTACCATATTTATTGGGCACCGTCCGGTAAAAAGTACACGAGTCACATTGTTTTCAAGTATGTTTTAAAGCAGGGCAGCAAGTACACAGTTGACAGTCTAAAAGATTTAGAGCAAACTCCTTATTGGATTAGTGGCAAATACATGTATCACGGTATTAAGGGCGACTCGACGTATCCACTCACTAAGTGGCATCGTTAAAAAGCAAACATTGAAGTGAACCCCCATAGTTGGATGAAAAATTCTAACTATGGGGGTTTTACTATGACTAAATTTAGTTTTGAAGTTAAACTTAAAGCTGTTCAAATGTATTTAGCTGGAATCGGTTCACCGACTATTGCCCGAAGATTAGGCATTAAAGGGAAAATATCTGTGCAGACATGGGTTGCTCGTTATCGAAAATATGGTATTCAAGGCCTAGAAATTCGTTCACCAAAATTTGATTATGATGGTGATTTTAAGCTAAAAGTCTTAAACTGGAAAAAACAACACAAAGCCTCGTATCCACAAACAGCACTCCACCTTACATTAAATGAATTACTAGAGGTTCTGATAGTTCAAGTATTTGAGCAAAATTAAAATATTTTATTGCAATAGCAGAAGTAGAAAGATATACTATGAGTATAGATTATGTACATGAAATATGTGTATAAAATATACTCATATTTTTATTATAGAAGGGTGGTAATTGCTTTGCCTATCAATGCAGTATCCAAAGTCAATAACGGTATACCTGTACAATTGAATAGTAACGCAGAAGAGCTTTTTACTCGCTTTATCGGTTATCTAGACGCATCCCCTAATACGGTAGCAACGTATAAACGAGACTTAAAACAATGGTTCAATTATGTCATTGAAAATCACATTGCTCATCCCAACAGAGATACTGTTTTGGAATACCGCAAATATCTAGTGGCTAATGGCAAAAAGAATACAACCATTCAAAATTACATTACTGCGGTAAAACAACTCTATAACTGGGCAGCCAGTGAAGGTTTAGCTCCCAACATTGCCAGACATGTTAAAACGCCTAAAGTAGGGCACAATCATAAAAAAGACCCTTTAACTGCTAAACAGGCTAGGCATGTCCTACAAAGCATTGATCGAACAACCCTCACTGGTAAGCGTAACTACGCAATCGTTGCACTGCTCATGAGCACAGGGTTACGAACCATTGAACTATCTAGGGCAAACATAGGCGATCTACGACTAGAGCTTGATAATCGCGTGCTTTATATTCAAGGGAAGGGACATGACGAAAAAGACAGTTTCGTTAAAGTTCCTACGCCAGTCTACCACGCGATCAAAACCTATCTAACTTTCCGAACCGATGAACCAACTAAAAATAGCGCCCTGTTTGCATCTACTAGTAATAACAGCCGTGGCAAAAGTCTCACTACCCGTAGCATTAGCCAGATTGCTAAAAATAGTATGGTAAATGCAGGCTATGATAGCGACCGTTTAACTGCTCATAGCTTACGGCATACAGCAGCTACCTTAAATATTTTAAATGGTGGTACGCTTGAAGAAACTCAGCAATTATTACGACATGTAAACATCAATACCACTTTAATTTACGAACACGAAATTGACCGTCTAAAATCAAAAAGCGAGGAGCGAATTGCCTCAGCTATTTTTAAATAAGTATGAGTATAAAATATACACCTAAAAAGCGTGCATTAAATATACTCATAAAATATGTGTGTTAAATATGTGTATGATAAATGCAACTGAATTATACACGTAAAAAACAAGTGCCTTCCCCATTAGCAAAGAGATAAAGCACTTATTAAAACATCCGTTCTGTGGGCTTTTTGTATACCGTTATTGTACCACAGATTAGCTAAAAATCTGGAGGTTATTATGAAGCCAATTATTACTACTATAGCGAATCAAAAAGGTGGCGTAGGTAAGACAACCACCGCCCAAAATTTAGGCAGCTTGTTAGCTAATCAACGTTCAAAAGTATTGCTAATTGATCTTGACCAACAGGGTAGTCTCACGTTAGTTACTGGGGTAAATGTTGACAAGGCACAAACTAGCGATCAATTACTAAAAGGCAAGCCTCTTAAACAGCCTCTTAAAACTTCTGTGCCTAATTTAGACATTGTTCCAGCATCCCCAGAACTTGCTTTAATCAACGTTAAAAACGTTACCCAATTAAGGACTGTATTAGGGGATGCTACCAATTACCGCTACATCGTGATTGATACGCCCCCAGCCCTTAGCAAAATCACCACAGCAGCCATGTTCGCTAGCGATTATTTAATACTGCCAGCGCAGGCTGATCTACTTAGCTTAAATGGTTTATTACAGCTAAACGATGCTATTAATGCTGTGAAGGCTGCTAACAACGGTCTGCCTAATATAGCAGGCATCTTAATTACTGATTATGACGGACGTAGCCGCCTATCTAAACAGTTTAAAAACCAGTTACAGCAAACTGCTAAGCGTTTAAATACAATTGTGTTTAAAAATGGTATCCGCAGAGCTGTAGCCGTTAAAGAAGCCCAGGCCACTCAGCAACCCTTAAATATTTACGCTAAGAAAGCCAAACCGGCCCAAGATTACATTACTTTTACTAACCAGTTTAAACAAATTATGAAAGAGGGAAATCATCATGAGTAAAGATTTCACTAGTGTAGCGGCCAAACTAGCTCAACAAGCTAGTAAACCACAAGCAAAGGTAACTAAAGCCAAGGAGCAGCCCCAACAGCCCAAACGCTTCAAATCAGCTAATTACGGCCGTAAGGAGAAGCGCAGTATACGTCTGAACAGTCTAGTCACCCCGACACTCTCAGCAAAGTTAAAGTATCTTGCCAAAACCGATCAGCGTAGTGCTAATGACATAGTAAACGAAGTACTGGGAAAATATTTAAACAGGCGTGTTGCCGACAAAGACATTAAATAAACTTTTTTAGATTCCCAGATAATCACTAATTATTTTATTGTCCACAGTAAAACTGTAAAATGGAACCACAAATTATCGAGGCACACCAACAAACTAAACGGGGTTGATTTATTATGAATGACAATGTTTCCAAGACCTACGAATTACGCCTGATCAATGAATATATCGATCTATTTTATCAACTGGACCAATTAAACGATAAACTGAAAACCTTTGAAAATGAGAATGAAATTTTAATGGTTAACGCAAAAAAAGGAGTATCTAAAAAAAATAAACTAAACGATTTAATAACAAAAAACAGTCAAGCAAAGTTTCAAGCTAAGCGCCTCAAAAAACAACTAACCGAGCTTAAGAATGAGCATGAAAAACTGATAAATGTTACTGAACCAACTCCATCCATAGAAACGGCTCCGTCAGAAAATAAAAGCTCTATGCATACTGGTATTTTAAAAAAAGAACTTTTACTTCTTGCTGGCGCTATAGTCTTGATCTTTATTTTAGGTCTTTTATCCCTTGATGATTTAGCAGTTACCGTTCTTCTTATAACAAGCTTCATGGTCCTTGTTCTTTTATTCAACCACATTTTTCGTTTTATAGCTTCTTTAATAAAGCGAAAAACAAAACCTAAAGTACAAAATGACGAAATAAGAAGAAGTAGGCCAACCACTAATGAAAAACAGATACGAAAAGTAACCAACGAATTAACAAAAGTCCAAAATAATATAACAACCAACGAAGCCAGCATTAAACAGATTCAACAACAATTAACATTCCTAACCCAACAGCAAAACAACCAGCCGAATTCCGTAAAGGAAGTTGAAGTAAAAACAAAAAAATACACGATAATATCCTAATAATTTTAAGCCAACTACAAAATCCAAAATATCTTAATGTAATTCCTAGTGGCTTTCGTGACCCTAAAAAATTAGATGATATACGTGTGATCCTAAATTCTAGTGACGTAGTCAATCTGAAAGACGCATACCAACGCTATTCACGTATGATAAATCATTCGGAATACCAAACAGTTAATCCGAAAGAACTAGAGCTAAGTAATGAACAAAAAACAACTGCCTACGAGACCGATGGTATGTCAGAACACGATAAAGTACCCGAGCCTTCCAAGACTTTTAATTATCGTGATCGAGATTCCGTGATACAAGCCATAGGTAATAAACATGTGGTTTACGATTCAAAAACTAACTGTTACATCGGTAAGTCGTTCATTAACATAGTAAGATCCTCCCAGTCTCTAACAAGCCTTCTCAAAAACAATGTTCCATCAACCGAAGTCATTCTTTTTGTACTTAAAGGAGCTGGAAAAGAGTTCTTTATCGTCACAAACATGCAAATAATGATTCTTAAAGAAGGTTTATTAGCAACTGGACAGTTTTTAGGAGGCCAATCAATGTTTCAAATTCCCATTAATCATGTTACATCCTTATCGTATAAGTCCATAGGGATGGCTAGTGAAGGTGTCCTGATAGTTCACGCTATAGGCTATAAAGACAGTATTGTAACGACTACAGAAAAGGAACGCCAATCTCCATACTTAGTAATCAACCAAGTAGAAAATGCCATGCATCTTTACACTGGCAAGGATAGCACTGTTAAAGCAGTGGTTAATTGGGTTAATCAGAACTTTCTTCCGCTAGTAAATCAACAAGTATAAAAAAGAACATAAATACACGTAAGTTGTTTTAACTTCTGTAAATTATTATTATCAGAAGTAGAAAATACAGTTAGAGGGATGAACCCATGACAAGTCTTGAACCTTTTTCGAAACAAGAGGCAGCAAACTACCTTAAAAATATTGATAGCAACGATTTCACAGATATTGAAGAGGCTAACCGTATTGCCTACTCTTTACTTAATATATTTGCTTTAATTGAAATATCAATGGGAACCGTGACTTCTAAAGGGCAGCGAAAGTCGCCTGCCTTCCATAAAGCACTTAATGCCTTTAACAGACAGAGTCATCTTATTTTAAAAGCAAAGTATAGCGTTTCTGCAAAACTAATTGAGGATAAAGGAAACAGTGAAACACAGGACAAACAATCTATTTATTATCAAACTATAACAGGCAGCCTCGCTTTCTATAATTATCTGTCTAGAGTGCAATCCAAAGTATCAAAATCATTTTCCGTGCTCTCCGAAAATTACTTCGAATTAAAATACTGGACAGACAAAATCCAGAATGAAAGCAGTGACCGCAAAGCTCTAGAAAAATATATAACACAACAGTCTAATGCTGCAGTGAGTCTTGCCTTGCGAATCGCGGGAATTGAGTACCAAACAGCAAAAATCTTATATATTTCACACAACTTTCAAGTTCCTAATCTTGCTAAGATTGCTCAAAACTGGTACTCACAAATAGATCGCTATCCATACTCTGAGTTTAACGATTCACTTATGGAAGCTGTTACCAAAGATGGTCTAGTTACTAAACTACATTTTCTTTTTAAATATAACCTTCCATTTTCCCAGAAACCTAACCACTTCTTAGCGCTACCAGACAAAAAGAAATTGCGCCAATATCAGAAAATTAATTTTCCAACAATATATGTAACCGTTCGCAAAACTGACAACGTTTTTAATACTGTGGATGAGGAGCTTGATAAACTGCTTGATACAGCTTTAGGGAACGACAAACGGGGGAATTAAAATTGGATAACAATATTGATAAAGAGCTAGCAGCCAAGCTAAAAAAAGAAAACAATAGCGTCCCTCGTATCCCCCAACCACAGGAAGAAATAATTCCGGTACCAGAAAAGGCTATAACGTCCAAAGAGATAGTTAAAGATCTAAATTCCATTGAACGTCTTAAAAACCGTGCAATGGCAAACACGAAACTAATCGAAGAAATGCATACTAAAGACTTCCCCGTAGGAAAAACCCAAGGTATTCAAGTAAGCCCCAAAAATGCCCCACAATCTCTTGTGAAAGTGGACTTTGAAGCCCTCGATGAATCAATAGGTACATCTATTGGTCTTACAACAATTGAGCGTAATGTTTTAGACGTTGTTCATACTTATTTCAAGCAAGGTCAATATCAATTCACCCCTCAAATGGTTTATCGCGACTTATACCCCACAAGAAAGCGAACACATCCCAAGAAAGCCTCTATTAACCGCATCAATCAAATTCTATTCAAGCTGTCAAAAATATCTATCTGGATAGATTATAAAGAGCATCTTGAATTAAACAATGTCATCCACGAAGGAGAGAAAGTAACAGATCACATTGATGAAACGCCAGTTATTGATTTACGAAGAAGTATCATTAAAACCGATCAAGGGAACACTTATCTTGTATACACCCTTAATTCAAACCAAGAGCCACCATTGCTAGCGTATTCTGAGCAAGTTAATCAAGTAACTTCTGTACCAACTATTTATTACTCACTTACCGATAATGACGACATTGTTGAGCCATTTAAAATTAAACGGGTAAGTGACATTAACACAATAATCAACGATTATGTAATTAGACGTGTTCAGGCCATGAAACACAGTAGAAAACATAACTTATCCAATGTTATTAGAATTGATACAATTATAAAACGTGTCGAACACGATCAAGGGAAATTAAGCGCTAAGCAAAAACGGACAGTAAAAGAGACTGTTACTAAAGTTTTGGAATATCATAAAGTTAAAGACGATTTACTAACAGATTACCAGATACAAACTAAAGGGCGAGCAACAATAAGTTATAAGATTTATTTCTAAGTGGCCGGAATTGGCTGCTTTTTTGTGTGAACAATTCTGACCCCCCCCCCCGCGTACTAATGGGCACTTACCCGCGTACTAATGGGCACTTACCCGCGTACTAATGGGCACTTACTCGGCCTTAAAAATAGGCAATTAGACCTACTCCCACAAGGGGCACAGCATTTTAGAATTTTTCGGGTAAGTATTGTAAGATACGTAGGGTGTGGAGCGGTTTATTGCTCCGCAACCGCTCCTGTGTTCAGATAAAGGAGAAAGAAATAAACTCACACAGGAGATGCTGCACTATGTTACTAACCAAAGAACCTACCAACAAGCCAGATAAAACTACTGTGAAAAATATCCCTCAAACAATGGCGCAACTTTCTAACTGGAATTTATGGAAGGCTGAGAAACGAGAAAAAGAATATGCCAAAGTACCATATACCCTCGCTGGTACACGTGCTAAAGCTAATAATGCAAGAGAATGGATGCCACTTGAAAAAATTAGTCGTACATATCTGGACAAAACTAAAGAGTATGGTGGTCTTACGTTTCTTTTGAAGAACAATAAAGCACATGTCATGGTATTAGATATTGACTGCCACCAACGATGCTACAGTTAATAACTATAACTCGCGTGCTTCCTGTGCTAACGGAATTGTTAAAACGATGCCTATATTGAAGAATCGCCGAGCGGCAATTGGCTACCACATTTACTTATTGCTGAAAAACCTGCCGTATGAGTAGCAAGTATTATATTGACGCTTAACGGCATTCAACCAAAAAAGACAAGAATACCGTTGCCGATCTAGAATTTTATGATTTTTAAAGATATTCATACGATGTCGGTAACAGGAACTATTAAAAGGTCGATAAAAAACGCCGACCTAATTAATCAGCAGCGTAGCTTTTAACAGTCCTAGTTAATATAATTATCCCCGAAAACACCTAAAACGCCTCAAAACGTCAAATAGAGGCTCTCAGAGAGTGGTGGCAATAATCAACAGTGACGGATGCTGC